>Ga0172373_10001908_pt1 | contig 32977 bp, 24 predicted proteins | sample Lak10m_2_FD_114546 | JGI IMG/M metagenome (GOLD analysis project Ga0172373, IMG submission 114546) | Freshwater microbial communities from Kabuno Bay, South-Kivu, Congo - kab_092012_10m | ecosystem: Environmental > Aquatic > Freshwater > Lake | place: Democratic Republic of the Congo...
CACCCACAAACTATCTGGAATCCGCCAGCCATCATCCTTTGTCACTAGCCCCATGCAACCTCCGAAGGTTGTTGTATCACCTCCGTTAGCGGCAAAATTATTGCCTACTGAAATAGGCTCTTAGGGCCTGAAAAAGCAGGTTGAACCGCCAAGAGCGCCAAGCCATTTCAATTAACCCAGATAATCCATTTGGGCGTAGGTCGGGCTTCAGCCCGACATGTCGGGTTAAAACCCGACCTACAACCCCTTGTTTTCAATGCCTCAAGGGCTATTAAACTACCCGGGAATCAAGTTACTTCCAATTCCCCATCACCTATCAGGTGATCCGAACAAGGATCGCGCCAAGGAGCATTTTCAATTGTAGGATATACGAGTCTTGATATAATGAAGCGAGTATCCATCAGGTCGCATCAGTTGCTCACCGCAGCCAATAGCTATTCTTAATGATAAGTTTTTCCACACCGCTGTATATGGCCCCTTGCCTGTGGCATGATGCCGAAACAATAAATAGCAGGCATTTTTCTTGAAGATTATCTTGGTCTGGCGTTGGCCTGTACGGCTGATGCACTGGAGCATGGTGGCCGCATTTACCCTGGCCATGTGGAACCGCAATTCCGAGCTGGAGCGGATGACGCACGTCTACGCCGGCTACGTCATCGCGGCCATCCTGGCGACCCGCATCATCTACGGCTTCGTGGCCAACGACCTGGCGGCGTTCCGCCGCTTTCCTCCCGCGCCGATCAAGGGCACCAAATACGCCATCGCCCTGATCAGAGGCAATGCCAGAAACTACCTGGGCCACAACCCGGCGGGGGCATTGGCGATTTACGGCATGCTGGGCCTGGGAGCGCTGACCGTTGCCAGCGGCTACTGGGCATTCGAGTACGACGAGGACTGGGCCAAGACATGGCACCACTACCTGGCGTATTCCTGGTTCTGGCTGGTCTGCCTGCACCTGTTCGGCGTGCTGATGGGCAGCCTGGCGCACAAGGAATTCCTGGTCAAGGCCATGATTACCGGCTGCAAGACCAGACGCAGCATCCATGAGCCATTCTCGCTGCAAGCGGCGGGCATGACCCTGCTGATCATTTTCCTGCGCATCCTCAACTTCCTGATCGTGATCTTCGGCGGCAAGGGCTTTATCGGCAAGAAGTAGGCGTCAGAGTCCGCAGCATTAGCATAGGTAAGCAAATAACAATACGGCCTATCCCAAAGGCAGTACCAATCGCTTAAAAACAGGTGTAATCTGCGCTCATGAATACCGCTTTATCACCAATCGAGTCAGAATTCGCCACGGCCGAAGAGGCCAAGTCGCACGACCGCTGGTTTCGTGCAAAGGTTCAGGCCTCGATCGACGATACGCGTCCTGCTGCACCGCACGATCAGGTGATGGCTGAGATGGATGCGATTATCGCCGAGGCCGAGCAACGACTTGAGCGAAAACCAGCATAAAGATGCTGCCGGTGTTTTGGCGTGCATCCGCACGCGACAGCCTTGCCTCCATCGTCCGCCACATCGCCAGTCACAACCCACCAGCCGCGCGCCGCATGCTCGAACTTGTCGAGACGGCCATCCTACCCGCTGCCGAGCATCCCTATCTGTATCGAACGGGGCGCATACCGGGCACGCGTGAAATCGTCGTCCATCCCAATTACATCCTGGTCTATCGCGTGACGGCAGACCGAATCGAGGTCATCGACGTGCTGCATTCTCGTCAGCAATATCCTTGAGGTCGCTGAGTGAGTTTATCGAAAATCGACTCCGACCCCAAAAGCCCAATCGCTGGTTTCCCGGCGGGCCTCAACGCCTGATTCTCCCGCCATCCCCTTGCATCAGCCTCACCAGTCGTATCGTCCAGCAGCGTTTCTGATTCGATATAGGAATTTTCCTGATTGCTGACGGACGGGTTTGGTGTTAGCGTTTCATTCCATGTATTGATAGTCCCCCGTGTTACATGAACGGGGAACAAGAAAATTCCTAAAAGATAGGTAACCAAAAAACCAGAACTAAAATCAATAAGATTGGTATGGATTTAAACTTCAAGATACAGTTTTCGGTGAACCATGCGTAATTTATTTGACGTCAGATTCTTATGCTTGTAATTCTTAATTCAGACATTCTCTATACGAACGCATTTGTTCATAACCGCCTGCACCAGAACTGGCGGGCATTTGCCGAAGGATGCTTAAGCATCAATGCAGAGTTAGTTTTTCCTCGTACAGCGCTATATGAGATCGAATTGCGGCAAAAAGAGCTATACGAAATGGAAAAATCAAATATTGAAAACGCAAGCAAATTATTACAAAAATATGGAATTCAATTTGTAGCGCCAATTCCAGAAGACCTAATCAAAACACCAGACTTAATTAGTTTATTCCGCGCCACTGGAGTGTCCGTTCGCGTTGAGAACGCCGTTTTAGAAGATTTTCAAGACGCTGAGCGTCGTGCAGCGATGCACCTACCCCCCGCCCCACCAAGAACACAACCAACCGAAAAGCAAAACACAGACGATTCGGATGAAATGCGTGATCTTGTGATTTGGTCAACTGCCTGCCGCTTAGCTAGCACTCACGGAGGAGCAGTCTTGCTAAGTAGAGATAAAGTCCATACTGGCAAACTTGGACGCCGTGAAGCTGACGAAAACAATCTACTAATTGCGAAAGACTTCGATGAGGCATTAGGTATGCTTGGAGCTGAAACGGAAGCGGGCAAAATCGCAAGCGGCTTCCTTCAACAGGCTTGGAATCAGTTATGCGCGAAAATTCAATATTTGGATAAGAACTTCAGCGTTAAGACAATCACCAACCCAATATTCATCCAAGGAGAAATCGACCTTACATCGGCAAAATTTTCTTTTACATGTAACACAGACAATGACAAGATCTTTGCAGCTAAGGTCGAAATATCAGATATTCAACCAAATCATTTTGGTATGAGAATTACTGATATCTCCGTCAACAAAAAAATAGTGGGAAACAATAATATTGAGATTCAGATATCACGGAATGGCGGTGGGATAGACACCGGTATGGAAGATAGACTTAGAGATCTTAGGGAAATCATGGAGTAATCATGAACATTCAAATGGGAAGTCAGGTGTTTTCAGATGTTGCCATCCCGCTATTATGGGGTACGCGAGCAATACTCCAAGACAAGAAAGGTCGCATTTCAATAATCGACCTTAGTGGCACTAATGCAAAGCTAGAGGTACTGGGTGACAAACCAGCTCCGAATATCGAATTTCGACCAATTTCTGGAGGAGTTATAGAAATATTGCAAGACGGGAATCCGCTTTATGCATTTGACTCTGGCAATAAAACCATTCATGGACTTACATTGCGCCTACCGGAGTGCCAAATCTCAAACAACGCTACTCGGATTGGAACGAATCTATTTCAGAACAATATGATTTCAGGTTTTGGTGTTGGCATTATGGTAATGGAAGATGGTGGAATAGCACTTGGAGGACCTCTGCCTGCTGGTCTGGCAAAGCTCTGTATCTAGCACGCACATCTGTCAAGACCAATGCTCCGTTGCAACAATATGTCTTGTTAGGCGATCTATCTAAGTTAGTAACAATTTGGCTTCCCAGTGCCCAGATTCATCGTCTCGGGCGCGCCCATAAAAAGAGCCGGTATTACCCGGCTCTTTCCTTCCCAATCCACACTTAACCCATCACAGCCGCCGCGTCATCTTGCGCAGGCCCGGGTCGCCTTCTACCGGCTCAATGGCGAAGCCCATCGATTTGGCCAGATCGATCATGTTGCCATTTTTGGCCAGCACGTCGCCTTCGATGATTTCCAGCCCGTGCTCACGGGCGATTTCCATGATGCGGTTCATGAGCCGGTGACCGATGCCGCGACCTTGCCAGGCGTCGGTGACGGCCAGGGCGAATTCGCAACTCTTGCCATCCGGATTGATGGCATAGCGGGTAACGCCGATCTGGATTTCCTTGCCGCCCTCTTCGACCGAGGCCACCAGCGCCATTTCGCGGTCGTAATCGATCTGCGTAAAGCGCGACAGCATGCTGGGCGAGAGTTCGCGCACGGCTTCCATGAAGCGGAAATAGCGGCTTTGTTCGGACATGGTGCGGACGAAGGATTGCACCAGTTCGGCATCTTCCGGGCGCATCGGGCGCAGGGTGACGTCGTAGCCGTCGTCCAGTTGCCAGTGCGTGACGAGGTGCGCCGGATAGGGGCAGATCGCCATGTGCGCGTAGCGGTCGGCCGACGGCGTCACCGGGCCGATGATGACGCGCGCATCAGCGGCCAGCGCGCCGTTTTCGTCGATGATCAGGGGGTTGATGTCCATTTCCTTGATCCACGGCAGTTCGCACACCATTTCGGAAACGCGCAACAGCAAGGTCTCCAGCCCTTCCATATCCACCGCTGGCAGGTTGCGGAAAGCCTTGAGCATCCTGGAAACCCGCGTGCCGCGGATGAGGTTCTCGACCAGGTGCTGGTTGAGCGGCGGCAGCGACACCGCGCGGTCGCTCAACACCTCTACCGCGGTGCCGCCCGCGCCGAAGGTGATGACGGGGCCGAATACCGGGTCGCTCACGATGCCCACCATCAGTTCGCGGCCGTTCGGCTTGTTGACCATGGGCTGGATGGCGACGCCCTCGATGCGTGCGTCTGGTTTCACTTTTCGCACGCGGTCCATCATATCGTGGTAGGCCGCCCTCACTTCCGGGCCATTGGCCAGGTTCAGGCGCACGCCGCCGACATCGCTCTTGTGCGTGATGTCGGGCGAATGAATTTTCATCGCGACCGGGTAGCCGAGTTGCTGTGCGATCATCAGCGCCTCGCTGGACGAACGCGCGACGATGGTTTGCGCTACCGGGATGCGGAATGCCGAAAGCAGCGACTTGGATTCCATCTCGGACAGCACCGTGCGCCCCTCGATCAGCGCGCTCTCGATCAGCAGACGTGCGCCTTCGATGTCGGGGTCGGCATGATGCGACAGCGGCTCGGGAAACTGCATCAGCATCTGCTGGTTGTGGTAGAAATCGGCGATGAAGGAGAAGGTTTCCACCGCCAGTTCGGGCGAGCGGTATTGCGGGATGCGGGCATCGCCCAGCAGCTTGCGCGCCTCGTTGACCTGCGCCTCGCCCATCCAGCAGGCCAGCAGCGGTTTGCTGTGGTTGTTGGCGAGGCCGACGACCTTCTGCGCGACTTCGGTCGGCGCCGTCATGGCCTGCGGCGTGAGGATGGTGAGCACGCCGTCGACATTTTCGTCCTGCATGCAGGCGGCAATGGCGGCTTCGTAACGCTCGGCCGTGGCATCGCCGATCACGTCCACCGGATTGCCGTGCGACCAGGTCGGGGGCAGCACCTGGTTGAGCGTCGCCATGGTGGCGTCGGACAATACCGCCAGCGCCAGGCCGAGATCGGCCGCGCGGTCGGTGGCGATCACGCCGGGACCGCCGGCATTGGTGACGATGGCGAGCCGGTTGCCGCATTTGCGGTAACGCGAGGTCAAGGCCTTGGCCACGGCGAACAGTTGCGTCACGCTCTGCACGCGCACCACGCCGGCGCGCTTGAGCGCCGCGTCGAACACGTCATCGCCGCCCACCAGCGCGCCGGTATGCGATTGCGCGGCTTTCATGCCGGCAGCATGGCGGCCGACCTTGACCGCGATCACCGGCTTGATGCGCGAGGCGGCGCGCAAGGCGCTCATGAAACTGCGCGAATGGCGGATGCCTTCGATGTACAGCAGGATGCTTTCGGTCTGCGGGTCGTGCACCAGAAAATCCAGAATCTCGCCGAAATCGACGTCGGCCGAGGCACCCATGGAGATGACGCTGGAAAAGCCCACGTCGTTGACCGTCGCCCAATCAAGAATGGCCGTGCACAAGGCACCGGACTGCGAAACCAGCGCCAGTTTGCCCGGCTTGGCAATGCCGCGATTGAAGGTGGCGTTGAAGCCGGTAGCCGGCCGCATCACACCCAGGCAGTTGGGGCCGATGAAGCGTATACCGTAGCGGGCGGCGGTTTCCAGCACCTGTTTCTCCAGCGCCTTGCCTTCTGCCCCGCCTTCGCTGAAGCCGGCAGTGAGAATAATCGCGCCCTTGACGCCGAGCTTGCCGCACTGGTCGATGATGTCGGGCACGGTGGCGGCCGGCGTGCAGATCACCGCCAGATCGACCGGTTGGCCGACCTTGTCGAGCGAGGCAAACGCCGGTACCCCTTGCACCGAGTCGCGCTTGGGGTTGATGGGGATGACCGGGCCGGTAAAGCCGCCGGTACGCAGATTCTGGAATACCACCCCGCCTACCGAGTCGGTGCGGTCGCTGGCGCCGAACACGGCCACGGAATGGGGGCAAAAGAGGACGTTAAGGTAGTGTTTTAGCAGATGCATAGGCTGACCCAAATAAAATTACGGGGAAAACAAGTTCAGGACATTATGCCTGCTTTTGTCATCCCCGCAATGACCACTTTATGACAGTCCGGTAGAACCCGTCTTACCCTTGAATCAGGACACCGCTTCCTTTAACTGTTCCAGGATGGCGGGATTGTCCAGCGTGGAAACATCCGCAGTGATCTCCTCGCCCTTGGCCAGCGAGCGTAGCAGGCGGCGCATGATCTTGCCGGAGCGGGTTTTGGGCAGGTTCTCGCCGAAGCGGATTTCGTCCGGCTTGGCGATGGGGCCGATTTCCTTGCCCACCCAGTCGCGCAACTGGTTGACGATTTTTTTCGCTTCGTCGCCTTCCGGACGCAGTCCCTTGAGCACCACATAGGCGACGATGGATTCGCCCTTGATGTCGTGCGGCTTGCCGACCACGGCGGCTTCGGCCACCAAGGGGTTGGCGACCAGCGCCGATTCGATCTCCATGGTGCCGAGGCGATGGCCGGACACATTCAGCACGTCGTCGATGCGGCCCATGATCCAGAAATAGCCGTCGGCGTCCTTGTGGGCGGAATCGCCCGCCAGATAGTAGCCCGGCAGCGTGTCGGGGTAGTAGCCGCGCCTGTAGCGCTCGGGATTGCCCCAGATGGTGCGGATCATCGACGGCCAGGGTTTCTTGATGACCAGCAGGCCGCCGCCGGTGCCTTCGAGCGGGCTGCCGTCCTCGTTGACCACATCGGCCATGATGCCGGGCAGCGGCAAGGTGCAGGAACCCGGCTTGATCGCCACTGCGCCGGGCAGCGGTGCGATCATGTGCGCGCCGGTTTCGGTCTGCCACCAGGTATCGACGATGGGGCAGCGGCTCTTGCCGACAACCTCGTAATACCACATCCATGCTTCGGGATTGATCGGCTCGCCTACGGTACCCAATAACCGCAGGCTGGAAAGGTCGTACTGGTTGGGCAAGTCGCCGCCCAGTTTGATGAGCGATCTGATGGCGGTAGGCGCGGTGTAGAAAATGCTGACTTTATGTTTTTCTATCATCTGCCAGAAACGACCGGCGTCCGGGTAGGTCGGGATGCCTTCGAACACCACCTGCGTGGCACCCAGCGCCAGCGGGCCGTAGGCGACGTAGCTGTGGCCAGTAATCCAGCCCACGTCGGCGGTGCACCAGAAGATGTCGCTGGGCTTGTAGTCGAACACCCACTTGATGCTGGCAACCGCCCCCAGCAGGTAGCCGCCGGTGGCATGCTGCACGCCCTTGGGTTTGCCGGTGGAGCCGGAGGTGTAAAGGATGAACAGCGGATGTTCGGCATCGACCCAGGTTGGTTCGCACTGGTCGCTCTGCCCGGCTTCGGCGTCAGACCACCAGATGTCGCGGACATTCCAGGTCACTTCGCCGCCGGTGCGCTTGTAGACGATGATTTTTTCGACCGAGTCGCAGCCGCCCTGCGCGATGGCGTCGTCCACGGCAGGCTTGAGCGGCATGGCTTTGCCGCCGCGGAACTGACCGTCGGACGTGATGACCATTTTGGCGCCGACGTCGGTGATGCGCTCGTGCAGACTCTTGGCCGAGAAGCCGCCGAACACCACGGAGTGGATGGCGCCGATGCGGGCGCAGGCCTGCATGGCGACGATGGCTTCGACCGACATCGGCAGGTAGATGACGACGCGGTCGCCCTTGGCGATTCCCTGGGCCTTGAGCGCGTTGGCGAAGCGGCAGACGCGGGCGTGCAGTTGTCGGTAGCTGACGTTGGTGACCGAGCCGTCGTCGGCCTCGAAGATGATGGCCGTCTTGTCGCCTTGCGTGGCCAGATGGCGGTCGATGCAGTTGTAGGAGGCGTTCAGCTCGCCATCGTGAAACCAGCGATAGAACGGTGCATTGGATTCATCGAGAGTCTGGCTGAACGGCTTGCTCCAGGCCAGGAACTCGCGGGCGCGCCTGGCCCAGAAGCCTTCGTAATCTGCCTCGGCCTCTGCACACAGGGTGCGGTAGGCCTCCATCCCGGACACAGTCGCATTCTGACGAAAAGCATCTAGCGGTTGAAAAACGCGGATTTCTGTCAAGACAGACTCGATGGAACTCATAAAATCTTCTCCTCAAAAACTACCTGAATTTTATAAAGCACGCTTTATGGTGCCTTCAATTAAAAAAACACATCATAGCAAGCTTGACTGCAAGCTCAAGCCTCTTTTGCTCTGGAATGACCAGATTACCCGCAATAAGCTTTTTACTATTGATGTTTATCGTTTTACAGCAACTTCCCTGACCTCGTCATTCCCGCGCAGGCGGGAATGACGGTGCTGGTTTAATATGCGGATGCCCCCGACACATGCCTGGCGGTACTTGCCGCCTGGCAAATCTTGACGAATTCCTCGGTGTTCAGTGAAGCGCCGCCGATCAATCCGCCATCGATGTCCGGCATGCCGAACAATTCGGCCGCGTTATCGGACTTGATGCTGCCGCCATAGAGGATCCGGATGTTTTCGCCAACCTCCTTATCTTTGAGTATGAGATATCCACGCAAAAAATGCAGGATGGATTGCGCATGCTCCGGAGAAGCCGGCTTTCCCGTGCCTATGGCCCATACCGGCTCGTAAGCCAGAATGCCATTCGCCAGGTTTTTAATGCCCACCTGCTGAATGACGGAATTCAACTGCCTGATGGTGACCAGATCGGTGAGCCCCTGTTCATATTCATCCAGGGTTTCACCCAGGCAGATGATGGGTTTGAGCCCAACTTTCGTCGCCGCCTGAAAACGTTCGCCGACCGAGGTGTCGTCATCGTGGCCGCGAGCGCGTCGCTCGGAATGGCCGATAATGACGTACTCCACCCCGAACTCTACGAGCATGCCGGGCAATACCGATCCGGTGTAGGCCCCCTTTTCGTGCCGGCTCATGTTCTGGCCTCCCCATGCAATCGAGCTGCCAGCCAGAATGGATTGCGCCTGGAACAGATAGGGATGCGGAAAGCAAACCGCATAATCCGAGTTGCAATAATCTCGCGTCCCTTCCAGCAATCCTTCCAGAAAAAGCTTGTTGCCCGGAATCGTGCCATGCATTTTCCGGTTGGCCACGACCAGCTTGCGCCTCATGCCAGCCTCCTCATGACAACAGGTTTCCGGTAAACAAATAGAGCGTCATTTCGTTTCAAGCAACACATGCGGATCGGGCCGGATCAAGCAGTTTTTTCCATCTCATCCATGGCGGCGGACTTCTGCTGCTGTTGTGCATCCGCCAGCTTGATCCAGGTATCGACGACCGTATCCGGGTTGAGCGACATGCTCTGGATACCGGCATCCATCAGCCATTGCGCCAGATCGGGATGATCGGACGGCCCCTGGCCGCAGATGCCGACATACTTGCCCAAGCGGTTGCAAGTAGCGATGGCCGTGCCCAGCAGGCGCTTGACGGCAAGGTCGCGCTCGTCGAAAGAGTTGGCGACCAGTGCGGAATCGCGATCCACGCCCAGGGTTAGCTGGGTGAGGTCGTTGGAGCCGATGGAGAAGCCATCGAAATAATGCAGGAACTCTTCGGCCAGAATGGCGTTGGACGGCACTTCGCACATCATGATGAGGCGCAGGCCGTTGTCGTCGCGGCGCAGGCCGCGGATGGCCAGCAAGGCCGTGACATCGCGCGCTTCGGTCAGGGTACGCACGAACGGCACCATCAGCTCGACATTGGTATAGCCCATCTCGTCGCGCACCCGCTTCATCGCCTGGCATTCCAGCGCAAAGCAGTCGGTGAATGCGGGGGAAATATAGCGCGCGGCACCGCGGAAGCCCAGCATCGGGTTTTCTTCTTCCGGCTCGAACAGGTCGCCGCCCAGCAGCATTCGGTATTCGTTGGACTTGAAATCCGACAGGCGCACGATCACCGGCTTGGGCCAGAACGCGGCGGCGATGGTGGAAACGCCTTCCACCAGCTTTTCGATGTAGAAGTCTTTCGGGCTGGCATAACCCTGGGCGCGGCGCAGGATTTTTTCGCGCAGCGCTTCCGGCACCTTGTCGATTTCCAGGATAGCCTTGGGATGGATACCTATGGTGTTGCTGATGACGAATTCCAGCCGTGCCAGGCCGACGCCGGCATTGGGGGTCTGGGCGAATTCGAAGGCCAGCTCCGGGTTGCCGACATTCATCATGATCTTGACCGGCGGCGGTGGCAGGCTGGCAGTGCTGGTGTGGGTGACGTCGTATTGCAGGATGCCGTCGTAGCAGCGGCCGGTATCGCCCTCGGCGCAACTGACGGTGACTTGCATGCCTTCCTGCAATAAAGTCGTCGCATCGTTGCAGCCGACGATGGCCGGCACACCGAGTTCGCGCGCGATAATCGCCGCATGGCAGGTACGCCCGCCGCGATTGGTGACGATGGCCGCCGCACGTTTCATCACCGGTTCCCAGTTGGGATCGGTCATGTCGGTGACCAGCACGTCGCCCGGCTGCACCCGGCCCATGTCGCGGGCATGTTCGATCACGCGCACAGTGCCGGTGCCTATCTTCTGGCCGATGGCGCGCCCGGTCACCAGCACATTGCCGCGCTGCAGCAGGTGGAATTTTTCTGAATAACTTGCGGTTTCCTGCGACTTCACCGTCTCGGGCCGTGCTTGCAGGATGTAAATCTTGCCGTCCACGCCGTCCTTGCCCCATTCGATGTCCATGGCACGACCGTAGTGTTTTTCGATGGCAACGGCATAGCGTGCGAGTTCGCGCACTTCGTTGTCGTTAAGGGTAAAGCGCCCGGCTTCTTCTGCCGTGGTTTCCACGGTGCGGGTGGAGGTGCCGGCAACATGATCTGCCGCAAACACCATCTTGTGCCGCTTGGACCCCAGCGAGCGGCGGATTACCGCAGGTCTTACCGCACCCAGCATATGCTTGTGCACATAGTATTCGTCGGGGTTGACCGCACCCTGTACCACAGTCTCGCCCAGGCCCCAGGCGGCGGTGATGAATACCACCTGGCGGAAGCCGGATTCGGTGTCCATGCTGAACATCACACCGGCAGCCCCCAGGTCGGAGCGCACCATTTTCTGTATGCCGGCCGACAGTGCCACATCGGTGTGGCTGTAACCCTTGTGCACGCGGTAGGCGATCGCGCGGTCGTTATACAGCGAGGCGAACACTTCCTTGATCGCATGCAGGACGTTGTCCAGTCCGTGGATATTGAGGAAGGTTTCCTGCTGCCCGGCAAACGAGGCGTCCGGCATATCCTCGGCCGTGGCAGAGGATCGCACGGCAAACGTGCCCTCCCCGCTGGCTGCGAGTTCCTGGTAATGGAGGGCGATTTCGTCCTTGAGGCGCGGGGTGAACGGAGCTTCGCTGATCCAGCGGCGTATGGTAGCACCGGTTTCGGCGAGCGCGGCCACGTCGTTGACGTCCAGTTGTTCCAGCAACGCATCGATGCGCTTGTCCAGCGCATTGACGAAAATAAAATCGCGAAATGCCTGCGCCGTGGTGGCAAAGCCGCCGGGAACGCGTACCCCGGCATGCGACAGGTGCTGGATCATTTCGCCCAGCGAGGCATTCTTGCCGCCGACACGTTCGACATCCTGCATCCCCAGTTGGTCGAAAGGGACGACATAAGCCTGCATCGATTCTGCTTGTATCAAACTAGTTCTCCTTGCTCGTTTTATCACATTGATCCTTGCCGCACTTGCCGCAGCACCCGGAACCAAGCTCCCGTAGCGGGCCGAATTCCGGATGCGCGCGGGCGAAATCGCGGGCCATTTTCTGCAACCACAGCCAGCCCGCCAGAATGGCGAGCAGCAGCACAATCGCGACGACGTAACTCATCATCAAGCCCCTCCCACTCCGGCAAACCCCATGAAGGTCAGGGATAGAATCCCCGCCAGCATCAGCGACAGCGCAGTGCCTTTTACCAGGCCCGGCGTATCGGCCAGTTGCAGCCGCTCGCGCACCCCGGCCATCAGCACCAGCGCCAGCGCAAAACCCGCGCCGCCGCCCAGGCTGAAGGCGACTGCCTGCAGCAGGTCGTATTCGCGCGCGGTCTGGAACAGCGCCACGCCCAGCACCGCGCAGTTGGTGGTAATCAGCGGCAGGTAGATGCCCAGTGCGCGGAACAGCGCCGGGCTGGTTTTCTTGAGCACCATTTCCACCAGTTGCACGGTAGAAGCAATGACCACGATGTAGGAAATCAGGCGCAGAAACTCCAGGTGAAAATTCGACAGCAGCACGTTCAGGCCATAGGCGCACAGCGACGCCACCAGCATGACGAAGGCCGTGGCAGCGCCCATGGGCGCAGCGGTGTTGAGTTTGGCCGAAACCCCCAGAAAAGGGCACAGGCCGAGGAACATCGCCAGCACGAAATTATTGGCGAGCAGCGCGGTGAAGAAAACCGAAGCTAACGGCTCATGCGTCATGGCGCGCCTCCTTGCGTTGCTTGATCAGGGCAAACAACAGCAGCCAGCCGCCCAGCACGAAAAATCCGCCCGGCGGCAGCACCATCACCACCCAGGGCTGGAAGTTGGCGCCGAACAGGTGCAGGCCGAAAAACGTGCCATTGCCCAGAATTTCGCGCACGCCGCCCAGTGACAACAGGCCGATGGTGAATCCCAGTCCCATGCCCAGCGCGTTGTTCAGCGCTACCGGCAAACTGTGTCTGGAGGCATGCGCTTCGGCACGGCCGAGGATGATGCAGTTGACGACGATGAGCTGGATGAACGCGCCCAGCGCATCGTAAAGCGCAAGACTGACCGCCTGGATCAGGTAATCCACCAGCGTGACGAAAGTGGCGATGATGACGATATAGGTGGCGATGCGCACTTCCTTGGGGATGACCTTGCGCAGCAACGACACCAGCACGCACGAGCACACCAGCACGAAACAGGTCGCCAGCCCCATCGACAGGCCATTGATCGCCGACACCGTCACCGCCAGCGTCGGGCACATGCCCAGCACTTGCACGAATACAGGATTCTGCCGCCAGATGCCTTCCATGAAGTCATCCATGGTAGGACGTTCGGTTGTGGTCATGGCTGGCCTCCTGGACAAAGTTTAACCACGGGGAACACGGGGAAAACAAATACGAGCTTAATGCCTTCCCCGTGTTCCTCGTGGTTTGAATGCAATACTGACGCCACCCGCCGACTCATGGCTTGCTCCCCAGTTTGTCGATATTGGGAACCAGGCTGGGCAGCAGCACCTGCGCGCTGTCGTTGATGCCTTTGCCGATGGCGCGCGATGTGACGGTGGCGCCGGAAATCGCGTCGATTTCCCACGGGTTGACCTTCTTGCCGTGCTTGACCGTGACTACGGCGTGCGCCAGCGCCGACAAGTCATCCTTCAGCTTGACGTCCAGTGCCTTGAAATTGGCGATAAACGTCTGGTCGGTATAGATCTTGTCGCCGATGCCCGGCGTTTCGCGCATGCTGACCACACCCATGCCGCTGATGCACTGGCAGGCCGGATCATAGGCATAGAGGATGCGCACCATGTCGGCATAACCGCGCGCAGCACCTTCGGCGGCGATCCCCTTGAGCTTGCCAGCTTCGTCGTAGGCCGCATAGAACCTGACAGCACCTGCCGGGGCGGCCGTGCTTTCCGGGACGATGCCGCCCGCGCTGGCGTAATAGCCTTGCAGGCTTTTGGCACCGGGGATGACCTTGAACACGGCGCGTTCCAACGCGATTTTCTTGTTGGCGGTAACGGCAGGCAGGGTGAGTTCATAAGCCCCGACGATCAGCACGCCGCAAATGGTCGCCACCAGCCCCAGTGTACGGACCAGCGTGGCGCTGGAGACGGTTTCCTGCACGGGCGCGTTCATTTCGCACCTCCTGCGCCGTAGGTGCGCGGCTGGGTGAATTTTTCGATCAGCGGGCTGGCCGCATTGGCGATCAGGATGGCATACATCACGCCCTCGGTCAGGCCGCCGAAATAGCGAATGACCACGGTGAGCACGCCGATCAATGCACCATAAATCCACACGCCCAGCGGCGTCACCGGCGAAGTCGCCATATCGGTCGCCATGAACACGGCGCCCAGCATCAGGCCGCCGGACAGCAGCACAAGCTGCGGCGGCGGAAAACGGATCGCATCGAAAAGCTGAAATCCCCAGGCCAGCAATGCCGCACTGCCTAACACGGCAACCGGGATGCGCCAATCCATGAAGCGTCGAACAGCCAGATAAGCCCCGCACAACAATATCAGCAGCGCCGAGGTTTCACCCGCCGAGGCCGTCACCGCACCGGTCAGCAGGTCATACGTTGAATAGGCAAAATTCTCGAACTTCCAGCGCGCCAGCGGCGTCGCCCCGGTAAAAGCATCCACGCCGGCCGACTTGATCCAGCCGGCATTGTCGGCCGGGATCATCAATGGCACGGTGAGCGTAGATGGCGAGAACTCGACGAAACGCTGCGGCGCATACGCCGGGATGAATGAAGAAATGGCCGATGGAAACGCCGCCTGCACGAAAGCGCGCCCCACCAGCGCCGGGTTGAACGGGTTGTAGCCCAGCCCGCCGAACAGCGCCTTGCCCAGCGCGATGGCGACGAATCCGGCAACCGCGCCCATCCACAGCGGAAAACTGGGTGGCAAGGTCAGCGCCAGCAATATTCCGGTGATGGTCGCGCTCCAGTCGGCAAGCGTGTTGCCTTTGCCCGACTTCGAAGAAAAAAACCGCTCCGTCAACAGACAGCTTGCGGTTACGGTCAAGATCAGCACAGCGGAGGACACCCCGTACTGCCAAACCGAAAAAATGCACAGCGGCAGCAGGGCCAGCACCACGTTGAACATGATGGTTTCAACGGAACTTGGCGCATGGACATGCGGCGCGGTTCTGAGTTCTATCCGGCTCATGCCGCCTGTCTTTCGCGAACGATCTGCTTGGCGACACGGAACTGCTGCACCAGCGGAATATGGGAAGGACATACATAGCTGCAGCAGCCGCACTCGAAACAACCATCCAGATGATATTCGGCAGCCATCGTGTCGTATTCGCGCCGCGCAGCCAGCATGCCCAGCATGGAAGGATTCAGGCCCTTGGGACAGGCGCCGACGCACTCGCCGCATTTGATGCACGGGTGGACGTTGCCCTGCCGCGCCTGCATCGCGCTGCGGCCGAACACCAGGATGCCGGAAACCGCCTTGGTGACGGGAACATCCAGCGAGGCGACGGCATTGCCCATCATCGGTCCGCCTAGGATGACTTCGACCGAGTCGTGCGCAACGCCAGCCTGCTCCAGCACGAAGCGCAACGGCGTACCGATGGGCACCAGGTAATTGCCCGGCTTGCCGACAGCGGGGCCGCTGACCGTGACCACGCGCTCGATCAGGCCATGACCGCGCGGCAGCAAACGGCCGATTTCGGCCAGCGTGCCGACATTGTGCATCACCACGCCGATCTGGTACGGCCGCATGCCTGCCGGCAACTCGCGCCCCAGCAGCGCTGAAATAAGCATGGGCTCGGCACCCTGCGGATACTTGGTGCGCACGGCATGCACGCTGATGTCATCATCCTTGGGCAACACTGCGGCAATCGCCGCGATGGCATCGGGCTTGTTATCCTCGACGCCTATCATCGCGCGTTTGGCGCCGCAGGCTTTCATCGCCAGCCGGATGCCAGCCAACAGGTGCTGCGGCCATTCCAGCATCATGCGGTGGTCGGCGGTGAGAAAAGGCTCGCACTCGCAACCGTTGACCAGCAGGTGCGTAATCGGCGACTCCTTGGGCGCCGCCAGCTTGGCGTGCGTGGGGAAAGCCGCCCCGCCCAGACCCACCATGCCGGACTCCTGCACTCGCTGGATGACCTGCTCCGGCGTCAGCGCACCCATATCGACCGCCTCGCCGAACAGTACCTCCTGCGTAGCCGATTCGTAACCGCGGATGACGATGGATTGCAGCCAGGCGCCGCTCATGGTCGGGCGCAGCTCCAGCGCCTCCACCACCCCGCTGACCGGCGCGTGAATCGGGGCCGAAACATAACCGTCGGCTTCGCCTATCAACTCGCCGCGCAGCACCTCCTGTCCGGCACTCACAACGGCCCTGGCCGGCTTGCCCAGATGCTGCGCCAGCGGCACCGTCAAGCGCGGCGCAAACGCCATGCGGCGAATCGGCGTGCGGCCGGTTTCCTTGTGCTGCGGCGGGTGTATGCCGCGCGCAAAGGTCGGCATAAGAAAACCGGGCCTGAGAAATTGGTCGAAGAGTCCCATCACATCCTCCGCCTAGTCGTCGACGCAATCGCCCCATATCATCCCGTACAGCTCGATGGCTTTGAGCTTTTCCCCCGTTGCCGGGGAATGCGACAGCCTGTCCATATCGGGATAATCGGCAGCTGGCAGAATCACCGTGGCGCCTAGCGGTATGCACTGCGCCGCCATCGCGAGCCCTACCGGGATACTGTTCATCGTGGTCATCCTAATGCTCCTTTTGCGGCGGCGTCAGTTGAACTTGGCTGCGCGCTGCACCAGCTTATCCACGCCCGGCTCGGCCATATTCCACGGCATTCCAGGATGGATGCAACTGGCCGTGCACTTTTCGGCGGCCTTGACGATGTCGGCATACTTGCCGCCCTGCGGGTGCAGGATGACCACCTTTTTCTGGTCGTTATAGGCAAAGATGTTGCTGTTGATGTTGATGCACTCGTCGCAGGCCGTGCACTCGGGGGTGTCGATCCAGGCGGCTTCATAACCATCCGCCGCAGCTACCGGCGCCGCAGCCAGCGGGACAGCATCGTTGGAAGCACCGTCATGCAAGGCGCCGCCGCCGAAACTGGCGAGGCTGGCGCTGAGCTTGTGTATCAGTTCGGCACGCGCCTTGTCGGCGATTTCCTCCTCGTTCACCGCTACGCGATCCAGACCGCACAGACTCTTCAACTGATGCCAGAAGCTCAGGCGTTCTTCGCAGGAATGCACCACATCCTGCGTCACCAGCAGGCGGATGAGCCTTTGCTTTGCATCCACGCCCCAGATGTAGGGGAGCTTGCCTTCGCGCTCGTCCTTGTCGAGATTGAGGAACTCGGCGAGTTGCACCATCTCGTCGTTCCAGGTTTCCGGCGGCGCCTTCTTGAAGTGCTTGGCAAAGCGGCCTTCGGTCACGGCAAAATCGGCGAAGGTCATCGGCAGCGTCAGCTTGGCCTCGGCCCCGTTTTCGTCCTTGTAGGTCAGGGTGTAAGTCGGCCAATCCCGATACAGCGCCGGGTTGCCTTCCAGGCTGGCGCTGTCGGCATACGATGCGCCCTTGTCGGGGTCGTAGCGGAACAGCGGATAAGCGCGCGACTCCACCGCCAGCTTGGATTGCGCCACGGCCAGATCGTCCGCCACGCCGTGCTCCGGCGGACACACTGCATACACGTTGAGCAGAGCCGGACGGCGGCTGTTGAGGCCGTCGATATAACCTTCCAGCAAATGCGTCACGTTGGAAATCGCGCTTTGCAGCACGAAACTGGTACGGTGCGCCATGCCGATCAGCGAGATTTCCTTGCGGATTTCCTGCTTGCCCTGGGTGGTCTTGCCGAACGGCGACATATCCGCCACCTGGCCGATAAAGCCCGAGGTGCAAGCCTGGCCGCCTGTGTTGGAATACACCTGCGTATCCACCACCAGCACCTTGATCGGCGCCCCCGACATCATCATGCGCGACAGGTTCTGGAAGCCGATGTCGTACATCGCGCCGTCGCCGCCGATCGCCACCACAGGCGGGCACAGCAGCCATTCTTCATCGCTGAACTGGCGCCAGTCGAAATGGGTGAGAAAGCGACCATGCTCCGCCGGATCGTACTTGCCAGCGAGTTCCAACTCTGCGGCACGGATCGCCTTGAAACCATCCGCCATCTTCACCATATGACCTTCGAACAGTCCCATCGCCACCGATGGCGAATCCTGGAACAGATTGGTCGTCCACGGGAACGGATACGGGTTGAACGGGAAAGTCGATGCCCACACCGACGTACAGCCGGTGGAATTGACCACCGCCATGTCCGAGCGTGGCTTGCCTTGTGCCCCGGCGGTATAGCACTGGCGCAGGTGGCGCAGGCGCTCCAGCAGTTGCGACACGCGGCGCAGCCAGTCCGGATCCAGCGGCTGGGTGGCCTTGCCTTCGGTCAGGTTGGCCGACAATGAAGCCAGCGTGATGTCGCCTTCCGTCAATTGCATCGCCCGCATCAGGCCATCGGTATCGGCAAAGTCCACCGATTCCGTCACCTTCATGCGGATATGCTTTTCCAGGCGTTCGATCAGGTCGTTCACCTTTTCCAGATGCGTCTTCACGCGCGGCTGCATCAGCGCCGACACGGTAGAGGTGAACAGGTGGATCGCGGTCTTTTCGCCGCAGCCCAGGCAGGCACCGTCGCCGCCCACCATGGAGCCGTAGTTGTGTTTGTCCAGCAGCAGGGTTTCCAGCGCGCCGATCTTTTCATTCAGGTCGTCGATGCGCGAATACTCCGGTGCCGTCGTCGGCAGTTCGGTCCAGAAATTCCAATGGCTACGCAGTTGCTCGGTGGATTCCTCGGTCTGCGTCACCATCCGTAACGCGTCGTCCTCGCACACATCCACGCAGATTTCGCAGCTCTTGCAGGCATACGGATTGATGGTGATGGAGAACAGCCCGCCGCTGCCCTTGGCCTTCTTTTCCTTGTTGGAGTAGTACGGCTTGGTGATGGAGAACTGGAAGTCGCCGATGACTGCGCGGAACGCGGCAAACTCTGCCGCAAGCTTTTCGCGTTCTTCTTCCGGCGCCTCGGCCAGCGTGCTGGTAATCGCCAGATCCAGTTGTTTGTGGACATTGGTGGCCTCATTGTCATGCTCGATCAGCATGCGCAGCTTCTTTTCCACCGTGCGGCTGGCCTTGCGCAAATAACGCGTCGGCCGGGTGCGCTCGATATTGCCGATGGCGGTGTTGAACACCTCCTGCACCGTACTGACCAGGCCGGGGATCGCCATGTCCGGACATTCGGTATAGCAGTTGCCGCAGGCCGTACAGTTCTCGGCCACCCATACCGGGTGCTCGAAACGGATCTGCGTCATGTCGCGGAACACACCGGTGGCGGCCGGGATCACCGACAGCCCGATGAAGGGGTCGGCCAGGTTGTCGTTGCCCTGGCCGCTGATGTAGAAATTGCCGGTGCTTTCCCAGAAACGATGAACGTCGGCAATGCCGCCGTCGCCTTCCGGCATGTGTTTTAGCATGACCGGCAACCCGGCATCCTTGACCGCCAGCGTACGGCGGGTTGCGCCTACCTGCTGATCCTTGATCTCGATGATGCCGCTGAAGCCGCGACGGACGATACGCAAATTGTCATCCACCACGCGCTTGCCCTTGGAGCCGAACTTGGTCTGCAACTGGTTCTCGATCGCCGCAAACAGTTGCTCCTCGGTCAGCTTCGCGTTCTGCATCACCGGGCTGGCGGCGAAGAACGCCCCCTGGAAAACGTTGCCCTGCATGCGCAGTTGCAATTCCGGGTTGCTGGCCTCTTCGCGCGCCACCTTGAAAGCGTCCAGGTAGAACACGCGTATCTGGTTGTCGGCAATATACTTCTGCGCGCTCAGCGGGAAACTGGCCCAGACTTCTTCGGGGGTCTCCAGATTGCTCTGGATGATGAAGGTACCGCCCTTTTTCATCCCGGCCAGCGCATTGGTGTGGTTGAACACGTTGGGGTCGGGCGACAGCACCACGTCCACCTGCGTGTACTCGCAATTGATGCGGATGGGTTCCGGCGCAGCAGACAGATAATACGTCGTCGGCTGGCCTTTCTTTTCCGAACCGTACTTGGGGTTGGCCTTGATATCCCAGCCCAGCAGGTCGAACAAGGTGATCGCGAGGTTTTTGCCGGTGGTTACCGCGCCCCAGCCGCCGATGGAGTGCATGCGCACGGCAATTGCGCCGCTGGGCAGCAGGTTGGGGTTTTCCGAGCCGCGCAACGCCATCTCGCCGATGCGCGGATAGGCTTCCAGCAGGTTCTGCTGGGCAATCTCCTGCTTGGGGTTGGCCAATTCTTCGCGCAGGAAGTCGATGCCCAGATAGAAGAACTTGCGGTGCGGGCCTTGCGGCAGCATGTTTTCAATCGCGGCAATCAACGCTTCCGGCTGCAAATCGCGCGAACCCAGGCCATAACAGCCGGAGTACAGGCGCGGCATGTCGGCCGCCCCAAACTTGGCGTAAGTCGGGTAAGGCATTTCGCCATCCTGGTATGCGCCGTTCTCCATGCACTTGCTCAGCGTGGCACGCGTTTCGCGCATCAGCGGCAAGTCTTCGGCCAGCGGCTGGTCGGTACGCTCCAGCACGGCCACGCCCTTGCAGCCCTTGAGCAATGCACCGACCAGATCGCCGGGGAAAGGCCGGAACATGACGATGGACACCACGCCAACCTTGATCTTGCGCGTCTCGCGCAGATAATCCGCCACCGCCTGCGCCTGGATGCACATACTGCCCTGGCCGACGATGGCGTAGTCGGCATCTTCCATCCTGTAGCCCATCACGCGGGCATAACGGCGGCCGGTGAGTTCGTAAAACTCCTGCGCATTGCGGTCGAAAATATCCTCGATGTGGTCGAAGAAATACGGACGTTGTGCCGCCACCGCCTGCATGTAGGCATCCTGGTTCTGCACACCGCCGGTGGACATCGGGTTATCCACGTCGAAGGTCGCCGGGATACGACGGCGCTTTTCACCATAGAGCAGGCGCTGCGATGGCGTCGGAGTATCGATGATGTCGTCGGGACGGCCCAGGAATTCCGCGACCAGGCCCTTTTCCGGCACCAGCACCGGCTCGATCAGGTGGGTGGTCAAAAATCCGTCCATCGCGTTGATCGCCGGGGTCAGCGACAACTCGGCGGTCTTGCGCGCAATCATGTTGAGATCGCAGGCTTCCTGTGCGCTGCGGCCCAGTACCTGGATGAAGCCGGTATCGTCCATGCAGTGGTAGTCGTCGTGCGAGCAATGCACGTTGAGCGTGGCCTTGGTGATGGCGCGGCAACCTACGTTGAGCACATACGGCAGGCGCTTGCCGACGGCAGCATACAGCGATTCGTGCATGAAAGCCGCCCCCTGCGACGAGGTAAAGTTCACCGCGCGCAAACCCGTCATCGCCATACCTGCCGTCACGCCGGCTGCAGCGTGCTCCGATTCCGGCTCGACGAAAATCAGCGGACGGCCGGACATATTCACGTGGCCGTTGGATACGGCCTCCGACCAGTATTCGCCCATCTGCGTGGACGGCGTGATGGGATAAGCGCCGGCTGCGTCGGACGCCTCGCGCTCGACCATGATCACGGCGGTATTGCCGTCTATGGCATCGCGCACGCCTGGATACTTGAAGGTACGCGTTTCGTTTTTGGCACCACTGCCTGGTTCCACCAGATGAAATTGCTTGAGTAGCTTGAACATGACTTTTATCTCCTTACACTTCCGAGAGGACGGGCAGCGTTTGCTGCCTCACGATTTTTCGGGCGGCCTTGCCGCGCAGGGCGCCCTTGACGTCATCCAGCCAGACGATGGCCCCGGTCGGGCAGCGTTCGGTGGGGATGCGTGATGCCTTTGCGTTTTGCGCATAGTCGATCACGGCGAGATTGCTTTGAATTCGAATCAGGTCTTCCGGCGCATCCACCACGCATCGGGCGCAGGCGGTGCAGGCCACTTCACAGGCGTATTCGGCGGTGTCGCCGTCGGCCAGGTTGTTGCAGGCAACCCATAACTTATGGCTCACGGGTTGCAGCGAAAATAAATCCTTGGGACAGATTTCCACGCAGTCGTTGCAGGCGGTGCATTTGTCGGCATCCACCACCGGCAAGCCGTACTGGTTCATGCTGATCGCGTCGAAATCGCACACGTCGGCGCAATCGCCCAGGCCCAGGCAGCCCCAGGAGCACGCCTTGCCGCCGCCCCCGGCAACAGCCGCCGCACGGCAGGACGACAAACCCTCGTAATGTGCCCGCATGTAGGCCACATGCTTGCCGCCGGCACAGGCCAGACGGGCTACGCGTTTTTCTTCCTGCCCGGCTTCCACACCCAGGAATTTGGCGATAATCTGGTTCTGCTGCGGCTGGTTCACCGTGCATTTGCCTGGCGTGATCTCACCGGCAACGACTTTCTCGGCAAAGTTGCGGCAGCCTGCCGTGCCACATGCCCCGCAATTGGAGTGAGGCAGCATCTCCTCCACATGCTCGATGCGCGGATCTTCATACACATACAGCCGCCGATTGGCGACAGCCAGCAGCATCGCGAGGCTGACGCCCAGCGCTGCCATGAATGCACCGGCAATAAAAACTGTATTCACGTACTGTCCTCCTCGTAATACCCGACTGTTTTAATGAGACTTTGTTGTCTTTCTTTACGTGCAGGCTAAGGACTTTTAAAAAAATTGACGAGACAATTGTTTCAATGCAGAGTATTAATAAACTTAATAGGTTGGCTGGCTTGCCCTATTTTTAAGGGTTGGCAGACATACGCCGGAAGAAAATCCGTCGAAAAATAGTTGCATCGAGGAGACCGAAAATGGCGCAAATTCCGAATTTCTATTACAAAAAGAACCGGTTGAAGCAGCTGCGGGCGTTTCATCAGGTGGTGCGCACCGGCAGCATCACCAAAGCGGCAGATGCGCTTTTTCTCAGTCAGCCCTCGGTATCGCTACAACTGCAGGCGCTTGAGCGCGAGCTGGACGCTCCTTTGTTCGAGCGTCTGGGAACCAGTCTGAAACTGACGCCGCAGGGCGAAGTGCTCTACCAGCTTGCCCAGCCGCTGGTCGAAGGCATAGACAAACTGGACGAATCGTTTGCCGCCGCTTTCGGCCAGATCGACTCGGGCGAAATCAGCATCGGTGCGGGCGAATCGACCATCCTCTACATCATGCCTGAGCCGGTGCGGCGCTTTATCCAGGCCTACCCCAACGTCAAGCTCAAGCTGCAGAACGTCACCGGCCGCGACGGCCTGCGCATGCTGCGCGCCGACGAGATCGACATCGCAGTCGGATCGATGCTGGATGCCGCGGACGATATTCTTTACGAACCCGTGGTGACCTACGACCCGGTGCTCATCACGCCGCTGGATCACCCGCTGGCAGGCAAGGAGAAAGTCACTCTCGCCGACATCAGCCCTTACGGCTTGATCCTGCCGCCGCGCCATCTCTCGACCTGGCGCATCGTCGAATACACCTTCCAGGAACAGGGCCTGACTTACTCGGTCACCCTGGAAGCCGGCGGCTGGGAAGTGATCAAGAAATATGTCGAACTCGGCATGGGCGTTTCCATCGTCACCGACATCTGCCTGACCGGTCAGGAAAAAGTCGCCAGGATCCCGCTCAAGAATTACTTTCCCTCGCGCAGCTACGGCATCGTGCTGCGCAAGGGCCGTTATATCTCACCGCAAGCACAACGCTTTATCGACATCCTGCGCGAATACTATCTGGAGCATTGCGGCAGCAAACTGCGCGCGGTGCCGGAAGAAGACCCGCTGAGTGCGGGCGGCGTCCAGGAAGGGTTCTGACCTGAATCAGGCACGAGACATAAACGCACATAAAAGTCATCACGCCCCGACCGCAATTTCACCCAACATTCATGACGCGGTTTCCGCTACACTTCCCCATTGAAAAAGATGGATGTAGAAATATTTTTGAAATCTTCCTGAAACATTTCGTTAATACACTGCCCTGACCATCAACCGTGCTATTGTCATGACTGACAACACCGCCCCTCCTGCAATTGCCAGCATGCAGGCTTACTTCACGGCAGTTCTGGCGAAATTCGAAAAATTCCATGTCGCCATTTCGATCGGACTGTTCATCGTCTCGATTATCGCAATCCTGCACAGCATCGAACAAAGCCGGGTAGCAACCTCGCAGGTCGAGCAGACCTACCAGTTGCTCAACTATTCGGAAAATGTGCAGACGGCGATTTTCGAGCACAAGATCGTCAACGCCGATTTTCATCACACCCAGAACCCGTCAGCGCTGGATCAGTTGAGCCGAGTCAGGAACGCCCTGTTTTCCAGCCTGGCCGCAATGCAGCGACTCACCGCCGAATCACCGCCCCAGCAACAAAAGCTTGATGAAATCGCCCAACTGGTGAAAACCATCATCGCCGAATCCGATCGCCGCCGCCCGTCGAAAGGCGGGCTGGTCATCGGCGGACCGGGCATCAGCATCGAGACGGAAGGCGAAATCAATCTCCTGGGTGCGCAATTGATCGCAAAGCTGCACGAATTCAATGAAGATACGCAGCACACCCTGCAAACGCAGAAAGACGTTGCACGCTTCAAGAGCGTATCGGCGATCCTGACCATGATGCTAGGCCTGCTGCTCAGCATGGGCTTGCTCCTGGCCGCCCTCAAGGTTCTGCGGCTTGAAGCCGTGCAGCGCAAACATGCCGAAGCACAAGCCAAGTCGCGCAACTATGTACTGGAACTGCTGGCGTCAGGCGCACCGTTATCCGTCGTACTCGACGCCATCGCCAGGGAAACCGAAAAAGAAAATCCGGCCATGCTATGCAGCATCATGCTGTGCGACCAAACCGGTAAACGTATTCAGCGTTGCGTCGCCCCCAGCCTGAAGGAGGCTTGCGCCGAAGCGCTCCATGGTATGGAAATCGGCAAAGATGCCGCCTTTACCGGCGAACGCGCGATCATCGCAGACATTCGACAGCATCCGACCTGGCAGCCTTTTCAACAACTGGCCGAGCAGGCGGGCGTATCCTCGTGCTGGTCCGAACCCGTTTTTTCAAGCACGCGCCAACTGGTCGGCGTATTCGCCATATACCACTGCGACGTGCAGGTGCCGACCGCCGCCGACCTCGCCCTGATGGAGCAAACCGCCAAGCTCGCCAGCATCGCCATAGAGCGGTCGCAAGCCGTGCAAACCATCGAGGAAAGCGAAGCGCGCTGGAAATTTGCCCTGGAAGGGTCAGGCGACGGCGTTTGGGATTGGAACCTGGCAACCGACGAAACCTTTTACTCCAGCCGCTGGGCAGAGATATTCGGTTATGCCGAACATGCCGTCGGCTCGGGATACGACGAATGGGAAAAGCGCATCCATCCCGAAGACCGGCCGCAAGTGCTGGCGAAAGTGCAGGACTGCCTGGTGGGCAAGGCCAGGTTTTACGTCAGCGAGCATCGAGCCGCCTGCCAGGATGGCAGCTACAAGCTGGTACGCGAGCAGGGCAGAATCGCCATGCGCGGAGAAAACGGCACGCCTCTGCGCATGATAGGCACGCTTACCGACATCACGGAACGCAAGCAGGCCGAGAGCGAACTGAAAATCGCCGCCCATGTCTTTGAATCACTGGAAGGCATGTTTGTCACGGACGCCCATAATGTCATTCTGCGGGTCAATCAGGCCTTCGTCAAAATTACCGGTTACAGCGCCGAGGAAGCTGTCGGCCAGCGCACCAGCCTGCTCAAATCCGGCCGCCATGACCAGGCCTTCTACGCCGCAATGTGGCAAAGCCTCGACACCTCAGGCAGTTGGGACGGCGAACTGTGGAACAAGCGCAAGAATGGCGAATTCTATCCGGCGCACATCGCCATCACCGCAGTCAAAGGCCAGGATGGCAGCATCGTCAATTACGTTGCGACGATGAACGACATCAGCCAAAGCAAGGCTGCGGCAAATGAGATCAATGCCCTCTCCTTCTACGACCCCCTGACCAGCCTGCCCAATCGCAGACTGCTGATGGATCGCCTGAAGCATGCCGTGGCATCCAGTTCCCGCAGTGGAAATGAAGGTGCACTTCTGTTCATCGACCTGGACAATTTCAAGGTACTGAACGACACCCTCGGACATGAAATTGGTGACCTGCTGATCAAACGGGTCGCGGAGCGCTTATCCGGGTGCGTGCGGGAAGGCGACACGATTGCCCGCTTGGGCGGGGATGAGTTTGTCGTGATGCTGGAAGACCTGAGCAAGAATATGCGCGAAGCTGCTGCCCTTGCAGAGAATATTGGCGGCAAGATCCTGCACGCTCTCGACCAACCGTACATTCTTGGTCCCCACGAGTGCTACAACACGGCCAGCATCGGTGCTGCACTATTCGATGCGCATCGGATAAATATGGATGAAATATTGAAGCACGCCGATATCGCCATGTATCAGGCAAAAACTTCCGGCCGCAATCGCCTGATTTTCTTCGACCCAAGGATGCAGGAGTCCATCAACGCCCGCGTCCTGCTCGAAGGCGACTTGCGCAAGGCACTGGAGAAACGGCAATTTCATCTGCATTACCAGGTTCAGGTCGATCGCACCGGCCAGCCAACGGGCGCCGAGGCATTGATCCGCTGGATACACCCCAGCCGCGGCGTGATCTCCCCCATCCATTTCATCCCGCTGGCCGAAGAAACCGACCTGATCCTGTCCATCGGGCAATGGGTACTGGAATCCGCATGCGCGCAAATCAAGGCCTGGGAGCAAGATACGTTGACCAGCGAATTCACTCTGGCCGTCAATGTCAGCGCCAAGCAATTCAGGCAGACCGACTTCGTCAGCCAGATATGTGCGGTAGCGGATCGCCATGGAATCAACCCGAAGAAACTCAAACTGGAGTTGACCGAAAGCCTGTTCCTGGAGGACATCGGCGAGACCATAGTCAAAATGAATGTCTTGCAGGAAATCGGCATCCAGTTCTCGCTGGATGACTTCGGCACCGGTTATTCTTCGCTGCAATACCTCAAGAAACTGCCGCTGGATCAATTGAAAATCGACAAGTCCTTCGTCAACGATATTTGCAGCGACGAGAGCGACAGCACGATAGTCAGCACCATCGTCGCCATGGCCAGCAGCCTGAAACTCGACGTCATTGCCGAGGGAGTGGAAACGGAAGAACAGCGCCAGCGCCTGCTCGCCCACGGCTGTAACAATTTTCAGGGCTACCTGTTCGGCAAGCCTTTGCCGATAGAAGCGTTTCAGGCACTGGTAATGCTTGACGCATACTCCGCTTGATTGGCCAGCCAGACGACCTCCCCCGTCGGAAATTTCGGGAAAGCTAAAAATAATTGTTGACACATATGACTAACAGTTTAAACATATAGTCATGTTAGCCAACCGCATACAAAAAATCCCCGACGAGTGGCGCGATGTTTCCGAGCTGTTCGTCGCCCTGGGCGACGAACAGCGCCAGCGCATCCTGCTGACGTTCGAGCCGGGCGAGCGGCTAAACGTAACGCAGATCGTTTCCAACTCGTTCTTGAGCCGTACGGCGGTATCTCACCACCTCAAGATATTGCATCAGTCGGGCGCGCTGCAATCGCAAAAAATCGGCAAGGAAGTGTACTACTGGATAGACAAGCCCAATATCGTCAATCTGTTGCAGCGGGTATTGGATTACGTCAAGACACAAACCTAGCAGAATTGACAGGTAGGACAATTTAGGCAGCCAAGTTACAGTCACTCTCAAACAGCAATAAAAAGGAGATGTCGCAATGATAAAGGCCGTGTTGCAGTTGTTTTTCCGTCTGTTGTTCCGCGTCAAAACACTGGGGCTGGAAACGATCCCGCAGCATCAAAAACTGCTGGTTATCGCCAACCACGAATCCTTTCTCGACGGCCTGCTGCTCGGCCTGTTTCTCCCCTTCCGCGCGACCTTCGTGGTGCACACCACGGTACTCAACAGCTTCTGGTTCCGCCTGATCCTGTCGCAAGTGCCGCATCTGGCGGTCGACCCCACCAGCCCGCTGGCGATGAAAAAAGTCATCAAACTGCTGGATGCGGGCGAGCCGGTGGTGATCTTCCCCGAAGGCCGCATCACGCTCACCGGCAGTCTGATGAAAGTCTACGACGGCCCCGGCTTCGTCGCCGCCAAGACCGGCGCGACCATCCTGCCGGTGCGCCTGGACGGCCCGGCACGGTCGTATTTCAGCCGCTTATCCGGCCAGTATCCGCGCAGCCTGTTCCCAAAAATCACCCTGACCTATCTGGCGACTACCACCATCCCCATGCCGGATGCGCCGACTTCCAAACAGCGCCGCCGCATGGCGGGCGAGGCGATGCGCCGCTTGATGCAGGAAATGCTGTTCAAGTCGCATCCGGTGCAGACGCTGTTCAGCTCGCTGGTCGATGCCGTCAAGGTGCACGGCCGCAAAACCCGCCTGCTGGAAGATATGAAACAGGTGGAAGAAACCTACGGCGAACTGCTGAACCGCAGCCTGGCCATGGGCCGCATGGTGGAAAAAATCTCCGCGCCCGATGACGCGGTCGGCGTGCTGCTGCCCAATGTCAGCAACACCGTGTGCCTGATTTTCGGCATGAGCGCAATGCGCCGCGTTCCGGCCATGCTCAACTACACCGCCGGCACGGCCGGCATGCAGAACGCCTGTGTCGCGGCCAAGGTCAAAACCATCCTCACCTCGCGCCAGTTTCTCGAAGCCGCCAAACTGACAGATGCCGTCGCCGCGCTGCAAAACGTCAACATCGTCTACCTGGAAGACCTGCGCGGCCAATTCGGCTTGCTAGACAAACTCTGGTTGCTGGGTTTTGCGCGTTGGTTGCCGACCTGTGCCGCCAAGCAGGGCCTGCCGGACGACCCCGCCGTGGTGTTGTTCACCAGCGGCTCCGAAGGCAAGCCCAAGGGCGTGGTGCACTCGCATCGCGGCATCCTCGCCAACATCGCCCAGATTCGCGCGGTGATCGATTTCAGCCCTTCCGACAAATTCATGATCGCGCTGCCGCTATTCCATGCGTTTGGTTTTACTTGCGGCGCCATCATGCCGCTGGTCACGGGCGCGAGAATGTTCCTCTACCCCTCGCCGCTGCACTACCGCATCATCCCCGAAATCATCTACGACCGCGGCTGTACTGTACTGTTCGGCACCAGCACTTTCCTCGGCAACTACGCCCGCTTCGCCCATCCCTACGATTTCTACAAACTGCGCTACGTCGTCGCCGGGGCCGAAAAACTCAACGAAGAAGTGCGCAAGACCTGGATGGAAAAGTTCGGTATACGGATACTGGAAGGCTACGGCGCCACCGAATGCGCCCCGGTACTCGCCGTCAACACCCCCATGTCCTGCCGCGCCGGCACCGTCGGCCCGCTGCTGCCAGGCCTGGAACCCAAGCTGGAAGCCGTTCCCGGCATTACCCAAGGCGGCCTCCTTAACGTGCGCGGCCCCAACGTCATGCTGGGCTACTACCTCTACGACAACCCCGGCGTGCTCCAAGCGCCGGAAAACGGCTGGTACAGCACCGGCGACATCGTGGACATCGACGCCGACGGCTTCGTCCGCATCATGGGGCGCGTCAAACGCTTCGCCAAGGTCGCCGGTGAGATGGTCTCGCTGGAAACGGTAGAACAAATCGCCAACCGCGCAGCCCCCGCCGCACAACACGCCGCCAGCACCCAGGCCGACGCGCAACGCGGCGAAAACATCCTGCTCTTCACCACCGACGCCACGCTCACCCGCGACGCTCTGCAAGCCGCCGCCCGAGAACTCGGCAGCCCGGAATTAGCGGTGCCGCGCAAGATTGTGGTGCTCAAGGAACTGCCGTTGCTTGGCACGGGCAAGACGGATTATGTGGCGTTGAAGCAGATGGTGGAGGCGGCATGAACGAACTCATTAAAAGCAATCACAGTAATGGGAGGTTAAACGATCCCCTATGGATCAGAGTCCTCACATTTCTATGTAAAGGTTTTTTCTTTAAGGATGATAGCAAGCCGGATACCCCAGTAGAGGAAGGGTTGGCAAGTGAAGAAGTCATTTCCTCCTCTGCTAAAAACCGAGAAGCTGGATTACGGAAAATTGACGCAGATGGGGGTAGTGCAGGAAACCACCAAACGCGAAATGAGCGAAATAAAGAGCCTTTGTGGATAACGATGCTTACTTTCCAGTTTCGGGAACTCTTCCCCAAGAAGAATAGGCCGTCGGTCGAAAGAGCAGATCAATTATCCACAAGAATGGTTCTGCTATTACTTTCCTACCCAATCTGGGGAATTGCGGTCGGGTTCACCATAGCAGGCTTTTTCGAGTCAATGAATTTGACAATTATCAGTCAGCTCATTTTTATTACTACCGTTTTCACCTTACCAATCAGTTTGGGTCCGATTTGGATAATCAGGATGCCCATGCCAATCAAGATTATCTTGAGCATTAGCTATATGGTAGCTATGGCTGTTCCTGTTTTCGTTGTGGGCCTGTGGTCACTGTGTTATTTCAGCCCTAACTGCTAACCATGAACCGCCGCCAATTCCTCAAAACCCTGCCCATGCTCGGCCTCGGCGCAGTCGGCGTGGCAGGCGCCAACTACTGGCCGGAGCAAGGCTTTATCCACCAATGCCTGGCCGGCCTGCCGGATTCGGTGACACGCCACCCCTTGATGCAAGCCGTGTGGGATGGCATTGATCCCGCGCAAGTCTGGGATTGCCACACCCATCTGGTCGGTTCCGGCGACTCCGGCAGCGGCGCATGGTTCAGCCCCGATATGGATAGCTTGTGGCATCCGCTGTTGCGGCTGCAAAAGCTGTTCTACATGAACGCCGGTTGCGTGCACGAAGCGCCGGGGCAGACGGATGCGAGCTATATCGAGCGGCTGCACAACCTGCTCGACGGCATGCGGCCCGGCTGCAAGGTGATGCTGCTGGCGTTCGACTGGCGGCATGACGAAAACGGCCGGCCGGATCAGGCGCATTCCATCTTCCACATCCCCGACGCCTACGCCGCCGAGATGGCACGCCGCTATCCGGCCTATTTCGAGTGGGCGGCCTCCATCCATCCTTATCGCACAGATTGCGTGGAAGCCTTGCAGCAAGCGGTCAAGGACGGCGCGCGCGCCATCAAGTGGCTGCCGTCGGCCATGGGCATAGACCCGGCATCAAAGCATTGCGACAAGTTCTATGAGGCACTGGCGCAAACCGGGCTACCCATTATCAGCCACGCCGGGCGTGAACTGGCGGTACAAGGCGGCAGCCAGGACGATGGCAACCCGCTCAAGCTGCGCCGCGCGATGGATCACGGCGTGCGCGTCATCGTCGCGCACTGCGCCTCGGACGGCGGCGACGTGGATCTGGATAAGGGCGCAAACGGCCCGCGCGTTAAAAGTTTTGAATTGTTCGCCCGCCTGATGGACGAGTCCCGCTACGAAAAACTGGCCTACGCCGACATCTCAGCCCTCACCCAATTCAACCGCGCCTGGGCGCTGAAAACCGTGATGCAGCGCGGCGAGTGGCACAGCCGTTTGCTCAACGGCTCGGACTATCCGCTGCCTGGCGTGATGCCGCTGTTTTCCGCCTCGGACATGGCAGATATGGGCCTGCTGGATGATGCCGCCGTGCCGTTCTTGAAGGAAGTCCGCGCGCATAACCCACTGCTGTTCGATTTCGCGTTGAAGCGCTTGCTGCGGTTTGAGAACGAGAATTTTCCCGTCTCAGTATTTGAAACCCGTCGTTTCTTTGAAAATAAAAACGCAACTTAACCAGGGAACAACAATGACGAATAACAACCTTCTCTCTCGCGGCATGGTGGCCGTGTTGGTCGCGCAATTTCTCTCCGCGCTGGCCGACAATGCCCTGCTATTCGCTGCCATCGCCATGCTCAAGGCGCACGCCGCACCCAGCTGGCAGACGCCGATGTTGCAGGAGGCGTTTGTCGTCGCCTTTATTTTCCTCGCACCCTTCGTCGGGCCGTTTGCCGATGCCTGGCCCAAGGGGCGGGTGATGCTGGTGGCGAATGCGATGAAGTTTGGCGGGGCCGCAGCCATGCTGCTGGGCTTGCATCCGCTGATCGCCTACAACCTCGTGGGTATCGGCGCGGCAGCCTACTCCCCGGCCAAATACGGCATCCTGTCAGAACTGGTCGACAAGGAAAAACTGGTCAAGGCCAATGGCATGATGGAAGGCTCGACTATTGTCGCCATCCTGCTTGGAGCGGTGCTGGGCGGCAAGCTGGCGGATGCCTCGGTGACGACCGCGCTGACGGCGATTTGCGTTTGCTACCTGCTGGCGGCGGGGGCGAATGCGCTGATCCCGCGCCTGCCGATAGCACATAAACTGGAACAGTTTTCGCCGCTGGTGCTGTTGCGCGATTTCCGGGTTGCGCTGACGACCTTGTTCCGCGACAAAGATGCGCGCTTCTCGCTGCTGGGCACCAGCGTGTTCTGGGGCTCCGGCTCTACCCTGCGCCTGTTGTTGGTGGCCTGGGTACCGGTGGCCTTGGGCATTACCGATCTGAGCATGCCCGCCAACATGAGCGGCGCGGTCGCCATCGGCATCGCACTGGGCGCGGCGGGCGCGGCGAGTTTCGTCAGCCTGGACAAGGTCAACCGCGTGCTGCCGGCAGGCATCCTCATCGGCCTCGTCATTATCGCTTTCGCCCATATGACCAACCTCTATGCCGCGATTGCGCTGCTGGTGCTGGTTGGTGCCTGTGGCGGCTTTTACGTGGTGCCGCTCAACGCACTACTGCAGGAAAAAGGCCACGAAACTGTGGGCGCTGGCCATGCCGTGGCAGTGCAGAATTTCTTCGAGAATTTCGCCATGCTGGGGTTGGTAGGCTTGTATACACTGATGGATAAATCCGGCATGCCGGTGATCCAGTCCGCAACCACTTTTGGCAGCTTAGTGCTGGTGGCAATTAGCCTGCTGGCCGCTTTCCGCATGATAAAGAAATAAGGGAAATCGCAAACAGCCTAGCCTTGGCTTCACCACCCTAAGAAGCTGTCTTAAAAATTGCTGCGGAGAGTGTCTGCGGCGTTGCGCGGTGCTCGAAATCCTCATG
>Ga0172373_10001911_pt1 | contig 32957 bp, 49 predicted proteins | sample Lak10m_2_FD_114546 | JGI IMG/M metagenome (GOLD analysis project Ga0172373, IMG submission 114546) | Freshwater microbial communities from Kabuno Bay, South-Kivu, Congo - kab_092012_10m | ecosystem: Environmental > Aquatic > Freshwater > Lake | place: Democratic Republic of the Congo...
GCCAATTTTTCCAATCAAGAATCTACGAGCTTGAGTACCAGCAGCACTAAATGTACCAACGTGATATGTTCGGAAACTTCCTTGATTTATCTGCCTAGTACTTAAGTAGTTAAAGTCACGCTGCGATGTTGTATCTGAATTTCCAGAAATATTTATGCTCCAAGTTCCAGAGTTTAATACTACCCGAGTGTTATTTACATATAGGTCTTGGTTGAAGTAAAAGCTCTTGTCAGAATAAATGTGCGCCCAAGAGTTGTTTGCTGGGCCAAACTGAATCCATCCATTGTCGTTCGCAAAACGGATACCCCAATCATCGCCTCCGGTTATGTAACCGTTATTTGTTGAAGTGCTTAATCTTATAGAGTTAAATAGTGCTGTTGGACTGTTAGTGGTGAAGTTTAAATTACTTCCGTCCCAATACATACCTCTTCTTCCATTCCAGTTGTTATCTGACGGAAGTGACCAGAATCCGTTATTCTCTCCAGCTAAGTAAGCACCATCTACTAGAATACTCATCTGAGATGTATTAGGTATATCTCTACCAAATACAATTTCTCCACCATTTACTGCATATCCACCCCATCTAGAGCCTGGCAGGTTTACGCCATACCACCCTCCACCAATTGGAAGGTATCTATCATCGTGAGTATGCCCGGTATTTGATTTACCTGCAAGTGCCGTGCTTAACCACCCGTTTGACTCTGACCAAAAATCTCCACCAGTACCGAAGTAAAACTTATCACCTACATTATTTAAGTGAATACCGAGTTTATCAGAATCGTTTGTAATCCACCAGTTGTTTCCAGTACCTCTAAAATTTAACTGGTATCTGTCACTGCTATAAGCAAGGTCAAGCCTCCCGTAAAAAGTAGAGGTTGCGCCAGTTCCATAACCAATCACAAGACCCCCATAAGTAGACAAACCCTGGCTTGGAGTTTCTGCTTGCCCCTGTCCCCATCCGCCTGGATGCCCAATTCCTACTTTGTTATACAGGTGAATGTACTCGTTAGTGAACCTACCACGAATACCATAAAGGTTTAATGACTCACCATTTGAGAAGTAAGTAATGCCAGCGATGGTCTGGCCTCCAGAAGTTGTTATTACGTTAGACGGAATACTCGTTAGAGCATATGTACTAATGTTGTTTGCGTGGACAGCAACGTGTCCTCCAATAGTGGTTCCTGATAATAAAACAGCCATATTACTTGTTTTCTAACTTGTTTACTCGTTCTGTTAACTCTTGCACTGCCTTCAGTAAAATTACGCTCAAGCGAGAGTAGTTTACCCCATCTGGTCTACCTTCTTTGTCGTATTTAACTACTTCCGGGAATAGTTGTGCCACATCTTCTGCAATAAGACCAATCTCTTCTTGATTGCTTCCAATCTTGTTGTACGATACAGCCTCAAGGTGTTCTACTTTCTTTGATACACTAGGTATTGATTTTACGTTCTCCTTGTATCGGATAGAGGATTGCTCAGTAAATGTTCCGCTGATTGTAAGGCTTCCGCCATTTGTTAACTCAAGGAGTCTGTCACCATCAATAGCTCCTTGCCAAATGGTGAAGTCATCCATTGAGTTTTCACCGCTTCCAACACCTCCGTCTGTATTTAAAACAAAATGATGACCGCCTTTTGCACGATACTCCATCCAGTATTTATCTGAAGAAGTGTATCCTTCACTTGGGTATCCGGCTGCACGAATGATATTACTATATGTTCCAGCTCCATCTCTAAATGCAATAGCTCCGCTAGTGTTTAAGTCGCCAGAAAGGGTTCCGCCGGAAAGCTGCAAGTATAAACCAGAGTGGTTACCCCAGCCGTAAGCGGTGTTCCAGTTTGTTGATGTTCCTCCTGTTGCCGTAATTACACCATTGACATCTAGTTTAGTAGATGGACTAGTCGTCCCAATGCCTACGTTGCCAGCCGCTGTCTTTACAAAGCCATCACCAAAGTTGTTCTTGTACGAAAGCGTTACTGTTTTGTCCCCCGTTACATTTTCATCAACCCAAGACCAGCCATTTGCATATCCATCGTTTGCATAGTTGTGTACAGATTCAACATACAACTTAGGCCAGTACTGGCCCCAAGTAAGCACTATAACAACTAACCCAGACTCTCTAGCAAGCCTAACTACTGGAGCAAAAGAGCCCTTTGATGTGACAGTAGGATTGTAAAATATATCAGCGTATTGGTGCCAACATATTTGCAGGTCTAATGTTTCAGCACTTCCATACTGGAATCCCTTTACATTGACGGTATAGCCTTGAGCACCATATGAAAATGGTATAGCCGTTCTAATTTTAATGTATGCTGGGTTGTCACCAGCAATGTTGAGCACACCATATGCCGTTGTCCCAAACGATGCAGCACTAGAAGCCTGTAGCTTGTATAATGGCGCCGTCGTACCAATGCCGACGTTGCCAGTGCTTCCAGCAATTCTTACGCTCTCAAAATATGATGAGCCGTTATGTGACCAAAAACTAATTCCTTGGGTTGAACCACCTGCACCAGATGCAATACCAAGACCCACACCGCTTTGATGAAAAATACCATAGTCAACTGTTGGAGTTGAGCCTGCTGTTCCAACTTTTATTGATTGTCCGTGAAATGCAGTAGCGGCAACGTAGTTATTGTCTACACTTAAATAACCTTGAGGTATATGTATTCTGCCAGAGTTGTAGCCAGAAACACCTGTGTTTAATTCAATAGTTCCGTTGTAACCAGAAACTATTCTTACATTTCTTCCTGGGAACTCTAAGCGTCCAGTGTTGCCATCAAATCCAACGTATCCTGTCCAAATATTGTCTTGGTCCTTAAAAGATATATGGCTACCAAGACCAGTAAGGTTAACAGCTCCGCCATTTGCTCCAAAGTTTACAGAAGCACTTGTTGATGCCCCTCTTCCAGTAACCGTAGCAAGCGTATCAGTTTCGGTGTATCCAGTAATGTACCCCTGTGAAGTAACATACTCCTCAGTAGCTAATCCATCAAGAGTAATCGTGTTACCATTAGAGATGCTAAGGTTCTTTGCTCCAGCATCCCAAGACAGTTGCTGTGAGTCTGAATCTGAGGTTAGGTAGCCTTGTGCCTGTACCCAGTCTCTAGTAGCAAATCTAACCCAAGAGCCAAATGAAGTTGTATCATTAGCTGAACGAATCCATAAATCATTTTGGTTAGTGTCAAGACCTAATTGAGTAAAATAATTACCGCTATGTGTCTGTAAAGAAATTACTCCAAAGCCGTTATGTGAACCAGATGGTTTAGTTCCACCACCATAGCCTCCATCAGTCTTAGATAATATAAATGAATCTAATAAATCTATATTTAATGGGCTTCCAGAATTTGGATGCAGCCTATGAAACGTAATTGAGGATATTTTGTCCTGTGTTCCTGTTGCATTAAAACCTCCAGAGAAGGTTACAGATGTTGACGTGCTTGCTCCTCTCCCAGTAACCGTAGCAAGCGTATCAGCCTCAGAACTAAGTTTACTATCAAGAGCCGCTTGAAGTCCTGTTACGTTTGCAATGGTATGCGTGTGACTTGCTGCAGCGTATAGACCAGCGTGATTACCCCAACTATATGCGTCGTTCCACCTTGAAGAATCTCCTCCTCCAGCATACAAAACACTGTCATTGCTGGGGACGCCAGTTGCACTATACTCACCAAAGTGGAATCCTCCTGATGCGTCCATCCATATTGAGCGAGACACACGGTTCCTCCAGTGAAAATTTATGTTTGGAGAATATATGTCGGACGCACTGGTACTACCAATCCCGTCTCTTTCTAATATGCTTATTGGAGAATTTTGCCAATCCTCTTGCGAAGACACATCAGTAGTGAATGACTTCATTCCAGAAATCTCAACATCTCCGACTATTGGAACCTTGGTTGAGTCATCCGTAGAAATGGTCCAAGACCTGTTCGCAGACAAGTCAAACGCCGTTCCGTTGATTGTAATGGTTCTAGTTTGAGGAACCTTTGTAGCAAGACTATTTGTTACAGTAGTAGCAAAGTTGGGGTCGTCACCAAGTGCGGCGGCAAGCTCATTGAGCGTGTCTAGTGTAGATGGAGCAGAATCTACAAGATTGGCAATAGCAGTAGTTACATAGCTTGTAGTGGCGTATCCAGCACTTGCGTGGCTACCCCATTCATAGGCTGTATTCCAATTAGACTTCTCTGTAGTTGTAATGCTCTTAACGTGAGCTGGAACAGTAGGGTCTGTTTCATTAAAGCTCGTTAAGTACTCAAAATCTGCGTGGTTTCCCCAAGCATATGCATCATCCCAATCTCTAGAGTTGTTTGTTGTGCCATACCAGCTAGACGCAGTATAAACTGGGTCAGTCTCATTATATGACTCAAGATATCTCCCGTCAAGGTCGACAGTTAGCGTACCTCCGTCTTGCTGAGTCAGGGTCAATACGCCATTAGCCGTAGAAAATCCTACATCACGAATAGAGTCATTGTATCCAGCATTCCAGTTTGTGATGTTTGTTGTACTGATACTCTTAACGTGAGAAGGGACAGTTGGGTCGGTCTCAGTGAAGCTAGTTAAGAAGTTGTGAGTCCAGTTTACCCAAGCACTTCCGTTCCATCTAAGAAGCTGTCCCGTCGCTGCGCTGGTAATCGTAACATCTCCAAGATTGTCAATAGATGAAGAAGGAGTAAGGTAGTTTGGCGTGAAGTTGTGCCAAAATGGGTTAGATTCTCCCGAGCCAGGAGGAATGCCGTATCTAAGCAGTTGCCCAGACGATGGCGTTGTAATGGTTACGTCCGAAAGACCACCAAGAGTCAGCGACCCAGCGCTAATAGTGCCCCAATAGACATTGCCGTTGCCATCAGATGTCAACACCTGCCCATTCGTTCCATCAACTATCGGCAGGGTATACTCCGTGTTGACGTTAATCTGAGATAAAAACTTCATAGTTTACCAGCCTAATACAGTATAAGCAAAAGTACGAAAAAGAAAGGGGAGACTATTGCCTCCCCTCGCTCATCTGTTATGCGTTAAAAACTTAGTCGTTTGAAGTCTGAGGCTGTTCGCCGGGGGCCGGAGCCTCCACAAAGTTGGTATCACCACTACGCTTGGTTCCTGAAAGCACAACGTAGTATTCGTTATCAGTAACGGCACTACCGAAGGTGATAACAACGGTGTTCCCAGAGGGTCTAGTTACATCAACAATAACAGTCTCTTGAGTTGAGTACTTAATGACCTCGGCCGTAACAGCCCTAGTTCCGAAGTTGTGCGTTACCGTGTATGAGTTACCTGTTTTTGATACATTTTCCTGAATAGCATCAAGCGAGAACAAGATTGGGAGACCCAGGTAGTTGGCAACAGCAGTAAACGTGGCAAGTCGAAGCTCGCCAGCATTGGCGTTGCTCTGCATAATGAAGTGGTCTTGAGTCGTAATGCTCGGCGTGAGCGACGGAAGACTTCCTACGTGCAGGGGCTGGTCTACAGTGGTAAAGCGGTCGTTAGTCTCATCCCAAAGGAACGATACTGAGGCTGCATTGCCACGCTTTACTGAGAATCCACCGTTCTCGGTCGGGGCAGTGCTAACACTAATGTCAGAGTTAAGCAGGATGATGCTATCACCGATGTTAACCTCATTAGAAGTAATAGAGGTCAGTTGACCATTTACCGTGAGGTTACCGCTGATTACTGTTTCCTCTGCGTCAATGGTTACGGTGTATACCGTTCCAGATTGAGTACTTGCCGCAGTTTGAAGAATCTTAGCGTTCTCAAGTTGAGTGCTAAGGTCATTCCACATCATTAGTCTACCCTCAGAAAGACCAGTGGCATTCTTAAATCTTACGTTATCGCCAGTGATTTCAAGACCATCGCTTACTCCTACGTTAAGGATTCCAGTTGTGGTTGCGTCCCAAGTAAGACCGTTACCAGCAATGGTTGAAGCAACACTAATGGTTACGTCTCCATCGCTGCCTCCACCAGTAAGGCCAAGGCCAGCAGTTACGCTGCGGATATCACCAGTGATGTCGTGCCAAGCGGTTCCGTCGTAGTATTTTACTTTGTTGACTGTAGAGTCGTATACGATTCTACCAGTGTAAAGTGAGCCACCAGACAGAGCTGTAATCTGAGAGGTAGAAAGATGCTCTGGACGAAGACCAAGTACGGGGAATCCGTTGAGCTGAAGTGAAACTAAATGACTTAGTGCCATATCATTTTTAGTTTAGGTACGCCTTCCCACTGAATGGGTCAACGAAGGTTATGGTTAAAGTGTTTAAAGAGTTATACTGGATGTCACCAATTACAACATTTTCTGTACTGTCTACAACAACAGCAGCGGGCTTTTTCCCAAGGTTGTGATTGATTACCCAGGTAGCGGCTGGCATATTCTGTTCGTAGACAAAGTGTGCGTCACCGCCACCGCCAGTAACCCCTTTTACTGATAAAGAAGTGGTAGGGCGTGGGACGACAACAGTTGTCTGAAGCGAAGGCTGCTGTACGCTTACGTTTATTTGGTCGCCACTATTGATGGTTATATCGCTCATAACGTAACGTCCTCGTTTACTTTAAATATCCCGTAAAGCCACGTCTTAACAGCTCCAGAGTTCGTGCTCTGTAGGTCGTATACGTAAAGTCCTCCGTTCACTCCAGCCATCGTAGCGGCAGGAGCGGTAATGGTTAGTACGCCCTGAGTGGTTCCGCTGTAAGAAAATACGTCATCCTCAAGGATAGCGGAAGACGAGGTGTCCGTCTCACGTACATCAAGCTTCCACGTGTATCCAGTAAGGTTGAGCACAGCACCAGTGTCGTCTTTGAACGTGAGCTCAAGACGAAAAGAGTCACCCTTTCTGCAAGTGATGTCTACTCTTTGCGATGTATCTAAGTTAACTTGAGCTGCCATACTGCAAATTTATGTCTTTTAATCAAGCGTTAGAAAGGAGTGATGCTATTACGTCTTCGTTCGTATCTTCCTGGAGCTCACCACGTTCTCCCTTGCGCTGGGATATGAGTTTGCTTTGCTCAACAGCTTGTTTTTTAACTCGTGAATCTTTGCGGTCTTCACGCTCTGACTCAAGGTCAGTTCGGACTCCTGATTCAATTTGTTGTTGCTGTAGGTCATATTTTCCTTGAAGGTCAGCCAATCGCATCTTCAAATCGTATTCTACTTGTAGCAACTGAGATTTCATTTGACCCTCGAGCTGCATCTTTTGAGCCTCCAGTTGTGCCTTCATCTGCTCCTCCTGCATCTTAGCTTGAGAAGTGGCTTGAGCAACTTGAGCATTAGCCTGAGCTTGCATCTGTGAGTTCTGCTGAGCCATTAGTTGTTGCTGCTTCAAACGCTTTTTACGACGAACAATAAGTAGTTGTTCAGCTTGGTTTACATCTTTTAGCTTGCGAATAGCAATTGCATCTTCAAGGTCAATTTCCTTCTGTAGTAATGACTGTTGGATATTAGCCTCCAAATAGGCTTTATCCATATCCTCCATTTCTGCAACCACACGAACACCAAAGTTGTACATCGGTAAATCAGCAAATGATGAAATAATATCCATACTGCTAGTTCCTAATGCCTTCTCGTACGTACGGTATAGCACACTATCCTTCGGAATGATTTGCAAGCATCGTACGATGTCGTCGCATACTTTCTTGAATAGAACCATAGCGGCATTAGTGATGTCGTACGTAGCGTTGTTGGAGGCCTCAATAGCCTGTTGACGAACGCCAACAAGCTGCTCACCCTTAGGCGTACTTCCATCTACAATTTCGTTAAGACCCGTTGCATCACGAATCATACGCAAGTAGTGGTTGTATAGATTAATCAGCTCGTTAATGTTACGAATCTGGTTGTTGATTTCACGTACAGGAGGATTCTGGAATCCACCTTCTGGGTTCTTAGAGCGGTAGTAGAAGATACCAGTCTGCTCGTAGATGTCCTGGATGTCCAAAGGCTGAAGCTCACCACCACGTCCAAGCTGTACATTCTCCAGCCCTTCGATGTCAATCATAAGACCGTCGGGTTTAGCCTTGGCAATAGCCTGCTGAATCTTAAGGTGTGTAATCTGTAGCTGGTCAGCAAAGCTCTTCACCATCGACACCATTGACTTAGGAATCATACGGCGAAGGTTCGTAGCTACAACACTGTAACTAAGGCGAGCTCGAGTAAGGTCGTGTACGTTGCGAGGTATATTTTTCTTTACCCCGTAGTCAAACAAGAAATTTGTCCCGATAATATATTTACCCCCATATACCGTGGCAGTCTGCATACGGTATGGCTTTCGGTCATATACGCTTTCGCGAGGAGGCTCGTACTTGAATCCTTTGTAGTAGAACCCGACATTTCCAAATCGAGACTCTTTCTCTTCAAAGTACACATCGTCAACACTTAAGAACTCAAAGTCTAGAACTTCAACGATGAACTCGTCGTATCCGTATGCAACAGACTGAAGATTCTTATCGTAGTAAGACTGAGTAAGGCGTGAAGAATTGTTGTTGTACTGATACTGGACCATAGTGGCCAGTTTTTGATATTCCTCTTCAGTAAACTGGTCCCCGGCTTGGCGCTTTAGGTCCATAATGCTCATACGGCGTACGTGTCCAGCATAGATGAGGTCCGACATATTTGGGTCCTCGGTGTAGCTATGAATGAAGTATGCCGGGTCTACGTAGTTCTCTACGATTCCGTAGTTAGGGTCGTTTTCACGCTTAACGACAGCCATACCAATAGACACCAAATCATTTACGCAACGGCGATAGATGCGCTCTCCGAACTCATTCCAAGTAAGCGTAAGTTCAGTAGCGATTTGGGTAGCTATCTCGCTAGCAATTTTGATGTTTGTGTCCAAGAAGATTTCAGCCTCTTCAATGCTGTCGGGTATCGCCTCAACATCATATCCGGTCTTAACACCAACGCCTTCAAGTTCACCAAGAAGATTTTTCAGTTCGACTCCAGCTTTAACCTCTGCCTTTTTCTTCTCCTTTTCAGATACTGAAAGAGGGTCAACAGCCTCGATATTTGGATACGGATTGCGAGAAAGGATTTTGTTGACTACAATCTTTACAAACTTAGGAACGATAGGCACTGGAGACCAGTCAATATTCAGAAGAGTTCCGTCACCGTTATTGGGGTCTAGTGAGTTAAGAATCTGCTTGTAGATAGCAGTATCCTGCGTTCCGTTTGCATAGTCTCGGTTTTGCTCAAACTCCTTGAGACGGCGGCGGAACAAGCTACCTTCATCTTCTGGTCGGCCCCATTGAGTCTCTATGCTTTTCGCATACTGAAGACCGTAATCCTTTGACTGCTTGACCTCATAGGATGCCAGCGGGTCAGGGAAATTATTAATGGGATTCGGATTTTTCCCGTTATACATATAGTAATTCCTTTATATGAGCAGATTATGCTTTCAAATGCAAATATAAAGTAATTAGAAACGCGCCTTATACCGTCTAAAGAATACTTTATCGGTCATATCGGTATGCTTCTTCTCCTTGATTATGGTCTGAGCGCCAAGAAGCGCAAGGCCAGAACTAATGGTCAAGTCAAATTTTGTGCGGTCGCTAATCTTGTATCCAATCCAGTCTTGCAAAGTCCTATCGAAGTACATTTTACCGTATTCATCGCTGTCGATACGATATCCGATATGCTCGTGTATGAATGCCTCAATAGCCTGAGCGTGAGCTTGTATAAACTCTTGTGAGTTAGATGGAACACCCTTAGTGCGCACGTTGGCTCTCTGGTTTGGTGGAGTAAGGTGCGGGGGCCTATCCATAATATAATTATCATAACCTCTAGACTCGAAGTATCTAACTATACCATACTTGTTGTTTTCTACTAGTAGTGGATAACCGTAGTAGACAGCGGCCATAAGGACGTCCTCGTAAAATACTCTAGCTAGGTCTGGTCGCTCAGCATACTCAAGAACGAATCTGTTGCTGGGGTAGTTCATATTGAACTTATTGAAGAAGTGGAAAGCCCCTTTAGAACCTCTTCCGTCTGCAGTCTCATCAATGTCGTACGAGTCAACACCTCCTACGCCAACGTGAACATTTCCTGGGGCGCGCTTCCCAAGCTGTATTACTTGCTTGTTTGACTCTTCGAACGGAGGGAGCCAAGACACATAAAACTTACCGTTAGGGTCCGGGCTAAATGTTACCTTAGTATCTTGTTGTCCGTTGTTCCAAACGAAATTTCCTCGAACTACTGGATTCGGAAACAGATTGCTATTGTGCTCTATCTGCTCGTATATCCTAGAGATATTAAAGTGAGATGTCTTTGTAGAGTCACGGAACGCTTCCTCTTCAGTCCACGGGAACTGACGTATAACTTCATTAAGTTCGTAAGGGTCGCTCATCAAAGCTTTACGCTCATTGTTGAGGTATGTCTTAGCACCAATCTTAGTGATATCTCCCTCCATTGTGTTTAATGGCTTCTCAGGGTCGTTCACTATAGGTAAACCGTATTGGTCAAAGAAACCCTCTAGAGCTTCATAAGCTGGGATGAATATCTTGTAAAGGCCACTCTTGGTTCTACCGTTCTCGTTTCTTTTCTTCGGGTCAGAATCGTAGTACAGCTTACGAAAGTTAGCTCCGCCTTTATCTAGCGGGTTTACGGTAGAGCCGACGAGTGCTTTTCCTACGACCTTCTTACCTACGAGTAGACACGTGCGGTGGATACGCCAAAGCTCGTTTACGTCAATAGGAGACTCGTACTTACCAGACTCGTCAAGAAACAGCGTGTGTAGTTTTTCACCGTCATATGCGTTGTTTACGGTGTTCTTCCAGTTGATTACAGTATCAAGGGCCTGCGTCATCATAACAGCCTTGTTGTTTTTCGTAATCCGCTTTGAAGGCTCACGGAACGCTAGCTCCATACGCGGGTTTGTGGTACCGTCCTGTACTGGCTTAAAGAAGAACGGGTAGCTGCGGAACATCGGGAACACCTTCTTCATAAAGACGTTCTCTTGAGCATCCTTACCAGTCTTCGATATGATTCCTAGTAGCTTTTCAGCAACCTGAGTACCTTCGTCCACAAGTATAGATGACGATACATTTGTGTATCCAGAACGACGACACTTCACGTATACTTGTCCGATTGACCTTGGGTCAGACTCACAAGCTGCGTAATGAATAAACAGCTTCCTCTGGAAGTCTAAGTAACTAGCGTATCCAATGTCCATCTTGCTCCATTGAAGGAGCATATAGTGGTGTCCAGTTATGTACGTGGGGATGCCGTTGTTGTAGAACCAAAGACCTTTTCGTCTACGAATAAACTCGCGTTCAATATAAGGAGTATACCTATCTCTAAACTCCTTTGGAGCTTCAGACCACTCGTCCATAGTGCGGATACGCTCGAGCTCTTTCGGTACAGATAGCCTTCTCCAGTGCTGCTCCTCCTTTGGTAGCTCGCTAAACAGTACGCTCTTGTCGTCTGGTTTTTCTGGTAACTGTATGTATAGCCCAGCAATCTCGACAATTTCACCTTCGGTGCCGTCTGGACATATGTTTATGACAAAGTCGTCATATCCTTCTATGTCTCTTATACCTGCCATTACTTACGGAATCTCTCAGCAAAACCTCCAGCAAAGTCGGAATGCTCGGCGATGCTGTCGGTATCCTCAAGGTCTTTAATCATCTGCTCCAAACGCTGGCGCTCCTGGAGTAGCTCCCGAGCATCTACAACAGACTGCTTGATACTCTGAAGCTCCGCTTTTCGCTGAGAGCCAGACAACTCTAAGTCAACGGGCTTCTGTATTTCCTCAATGATGTTATTGATAGCCGTTTCGGTTGCAGTAAGCAATCGTTTAGTGGCATCAATAGTAGTAAACAGATTAGTTCTCTTCGACATACATAATCTCGTGTAAAAGCATACGAAGCATCAACTCACCATCAACTTGCATTTCGTAGTCTGCTTTGTCACCATATCCAACAACGTCTCCGGCTTTGACTCCCATCTCAAGAAGAGCCGGGTGGTCATAGGCTAATATGCCGCGGTTTTGACGCTTCTCCTCTTGAATCAGGATGATGCTGTCAGATTTTACTTCCTGTTCCTTAATCTCACGAAGAAACACCCAATCACCTAGCATATGCATACCATCTTCGTTCTTGTACGCGATTGCGTGATTGCTGTATGCCCCATTAGGGTCGAACATAACGATGTATCTCCCTTTCTCGATTTCAAGGCCGGGATTCATCACAACGTGGTGGTGAAAGTAAATGGTGTCTCCTGGCTTTGCTCCAGTCTGTGCGCACTCTGGAACAGCTACTATCTCGCCAGAAGTCATTCGGTTGTTAAACTCGTCAAACTTTGATGCCAAGTAAAGAGTCTTTCCACCAACTTCGATGGTGTCTTTAAACTTCTTTGGTAGCTCTACGATAAAGTGATGTAATGGTTTCATATTAAATTCCAATAAAATTAGTGAGGTGTGAGCTTCGTTATTCGAAGTGACAGTCGTACTCCGCTAACGTAGGCATATTCTCCACTCGCTTCCACAGCATAGTGCCGGAATTGCTAGTGATGTATATGTCGTAGCATCGATGACCGTTCTTCAAATATGTGCGCTCATCGAATTCGATTACCGACACATATCCAGCTCCAGCCTTCATATCCAGTACGTAAGCAAGAGCGTCCTTCGGGTTTTGCCCGATGATTATCTTTCTGATGATGTTCATTTAATTCAGGTATTGGTCCGGGTCTCCTCCGAAGAGTCGAATCCAGAAGTCTACATTTTTTGGTTCGTTAAGATGCGACTTGATAGAGTCGTATAACGAATTCGTTATATCTTCAAGCTCTTCCTCGTCGCTAATGTTAGTAGCGAATGACATCTCTATCTCGTCGGATTCGTCACCTTCGATATATCGACCTACTGCAATAAGAGAGAAGAACTCTCCGTCTTTATCTCGCTCAGAGATAAAGTCCTGAAGGGATGTGTAGCGTTCGCGGAGCTCTTTGTAGAACTCTTGCGCTTCGTGTTCTTCCATATCCGTAGTTTTATTCGTTACTAAACTACGGCAAAGATACTTTACTTCTTTGAGCGGTTTCTCCGGGCAGAAATCATACGACGTTCGCCGTGGTCGTAGTCCATATCGTCCCCGTTACCATAAGTTCCAGCCTCACGGTTTTTTTTGTTGAGGTACGCACGGTACTTCTTACGCTCCTCGGTTTTGTTGTATTCACGCTGATACTTCCGGCGCTTTTCAGCAGCTTCTGGATTCTCAGCATAGAATTTGGCTGTTTTACTTCTTGCTTTCACGACGAATCTTTTTTTCTTGCTCGAGCATTTCTTTAGTTGGTGCCTTTCCGGAACCTTTGTTGTTTCGAATATTATCCCACAGTCCGCGTGGTGAGTAAGACCCGTCAGCACGCTTAATCATTTTCTTCTTGGCTTTCATCAGTGAGATTTCTTTATTCGGAAGCTAGCCTCAAGCGAAGCACCTTCGTGCGGTACAAATCTACCTTCGTGCTCCATAAGGAAGTAACGACCCTTCTCAAGCATCCAGTGGTATCCATCTGGAGCCTTGACCATAACCTTGTCTACTTTCTTCTTAGCCTTCATAAGCAATTTTGTTTATAATATCAAGGTTACGAATGCCAACAGCAGAACGCCCGGCGCTTACTTTTTTTACGCCACGCTCACTTTTAATACGCTTCTTAGTAGACTTAGCCATTGATGGTAACGTATTTTATTAGCTCTTTTACGCTCTGGTGAAAAGTAGTTCGGTCGTAGATGCCGTTGAAGTAGTCGAGATATGCTTCACGAGGAATAGCGGCCCACATATCCTTGTAGGGATTGTAGTGGAACACGTAATCCATCAATGACTCATTCTTCATCTTCGTAGAAGCAAGCCTTGAACTTGTAGCTAGTCGGCTTCTTTCCTGAAGCCTTAACAGCTGCTTCGAGCTGTTTTACTCCTGATGCCATATCCGTAGACTTGATTTCGATTTCCTCTCCGGACATCTCCATTTTGCCTCCTTCGTAGTACTTTTTAGCTTTCATACTACAAAACTAAAAAATATTTCGTCACACTCTTGACAACGGCATTTCAATGTCGTATACTTGTATCAACAATCAACAATTTATCAACAATGAAAAATTTAATCACTGCCGCGCTGCTCTTCTCTGGAAGCCTCTTTGCTCAGAACGTATTCCTTGGAGATAGAGAATGCTACGACCACAAATACAAGTCTGTAGTCAACACCGACGAATACGCTAAATGGGTTATCGACGAAGAAAAGGAATGGTACCTTGCTCCCGACAGCATCGAGTCACGCATTATGACGGTAAAACAGTGGAGTGTAAAACGCCAGCAACTTAAGTCCGCCGGATTCAATGAGCTCGACTCGGAGTACTACTGGAACCCAATGACTAAAACAGTTGTATTGGTCTTCCGAACAAAGCTTGGAGATGACAAGCGATGCATTACTACTGAGCACGGAACCGACATTAGATAAAAAAAGGGGGCGATGCCCCCTCTTTTATTTAGAGCCGGACGAAGCGGCTCCCTTTCTGTATTCTGCAACAGCTTCTTGCCTAGCTTGGTCGTACACACCGTACTCCTTAGCTTTATTGATGGCTAGCTCGTAGTTGTTATCAAGTACGTTAGCGTTTCCTTGGCCGAGAATCTTAGTAGAGCGATTGGACTGGTCAACCATAGATACCCCACGCCTGTCAAGGGCCTCAACAGCTTTCTGCCAAGTGAGACGCTCTAGATATTCTTCGGACGTCATAGCTCCCTTGGCCTCTGGGTCCTGAGGCTGACGTCCTTTACCTACCCAAGTATCTTTTCCGGGAACAGTACCACCTTCTTTGTACTTAGCCATCATTCCTCCAGATTTCATCTTCTTTACTGGACGCTGAATGACTTTGAAACCTTTAGCTTTCAGCTCGGCGTCGAACTTAGCTACAGCCTCCTTGCCCTCCGGCTTAAGTGCGTTACGCATCTCGGTGAGGTTCTCAGCTTCACGAGCTTTTGCGTTAGCATTGAACTTCTCGTCAGCTGTCATAGGCTTCTTCTTTCCTCCGGTAGGAGTCTTACCGCCGTTCTGGTAAGTATTCTTTTTTGCTTTCATAGTCTTTTTTTGCTTCGGACTCTACTTCCTTGAGCATTTGCTCTTGTATGAGTTTATAGTCTATCCGTTGCTTAGCAAATTTAATCATTTATAAGGTACGTACTTTGTCTTGCCGCCTTCTTTGATAGCACGAAGAATCTGTTTGCGGTTTGCACCCTTGCGGTACCCTACGTGAACCCAATCTGGATTTTGGCTAGAACCAAATTCCCAGATAAGCTGGTCAAATTCAAGATTATTCTTGATGTAATCAAAAACCTGGCGGTTTGTCACACCATTACTGTGACCGTCTTGGTCAAGGTCAAGAGCACGTCCATTACTGTGGTCCGAAGTATTGCTACCCCCAATAGCCTTGTTCAAGGCAGCAGAACGATATCCGCTAGAGATAAAGATAGGTACGCCAAAGTGCTCACGAACCTTGTCGAACACCTCCGTGCAGATTACTTTCAGATTTTCAAGATGTTCAGGCGTGGGGTTGTTATCAACACCTTTGCGCTTGGCAGTGTCGCTCCGCGTCACTTCAGCCAACGATACGTAGATACTCAGTTTCATACTGCAAAAATAATCACAGTATCTTTACGTAATAATTCAATACACTATGCCGAGCTATAGAAAAAAGCCGTCTCGTAGCGAGAAGCTTCGCCGTATGGCAGAACTACAAGCCAAACGCATTGACGAGTATAGAGAGCGTAAAGACCTGGTCAACGACCCGTACAACATACTAAAGCTGTTGAACCACGTGTTCATCGACGCCAAGCATAACTACAACATAGACCAGAGACAGCTGATGTTCCTGTTCTTCATCTACGACCTGGAGATATTCTCGATACGTTACGCTATGAGCGCATTCGGACACGTAGGAAGACTAGATAACTTTATGGATATGGTCGTACAACCAATGGTAGATGGCGGACAAATCAACCAGTACTCACCAGCACAAGACTACGACCTCCCTATCATAACGGCCAGAAACAACAAACAAACAGCTAGGTTCAACATAACCACAAGAGGAAGACAAGTAGTAAAGCGATACCTAGACAAGATTCACGGTAAACTACCTATCCTTGTCGACGAACGTACCCATTTCCGGATGTTCCTGGAAAAACAAGAAAACATCAAGTAGCACTTTGATAGCCATTACCTATCATAACAGCCATAAACCTTATAGTTACTTACTATAAGCCTACTGATTGATAGGTTTTAACTATTTGACTTTGTCATTTTTTTGCCGTAACTTCGCAAAGAGCGAAAGCAGCGCGAGCAGTGCTCGGCGAGCGCGTACCACTCCAAAAGCTTATAAAGCCGAAAACGAATGAACCGCTTAATGACGGCGGGAAAAGCGGGCGGCCAAACCGCCCCGCGCTAAAGGAGCCGTCTCAAGCTCGCTTCGGTTTAATCGAAAGCTACTTCACTCAGTTACTCCGTGATAACGAGGGCCACTATACCCTGCCGGGAACAAGCTGTTCACCTGCTGATGCTTGCTTTTTTGTAGCGAACAGATTGGCGCTATACACTCTGGGGATTTTTTTGTGTTATACAGATTGTGGGGATAATCGTATTATAAAAACGATTTCAATCGAAAACCGAAACGCAATGCCGAACCCAAGCCCCCTCGTGCAAATCGATTCGTTCCCAATGTTTTAGCGTTTTTGTAGCCAATACTAGTGACGCAACTATTCTAGAGCGTGCCTATGTTTCAGCCGAGGTTGCAATCGGTAGCCAAAAGCATCCTATAATATATATTATGTTAACTAGCGTCTTTACAGGACCTTCTGCCCTACCCTATTCAGAGCGGTAACTGAGGTTTGGTTCGAGTCGTATTCACTCCTCCAACAACCCCCCGAACTACCCTGCTAGTACTCCCACAACGTCCCACATCTGCCCACATCCCTCCACTACGCTCAAGGTCAAATCGTTAGGTGCTATAATATAATAATGACACACGTAAGAAGACGCATTTAAACTTAGTGTGAAAATTTTTCTCGGTGATTATCAGCGACTTACAACTTTTTTTTGAAGTATGCTTGACTTTCGAGTTTCGATTATCGTACGTTTGTCTTGTCACCGACCGACAGCGCCCACCGAGATAGGGAAACGAGTCAGGGTCACTGCGAGGACGAAGCCTTAGGGCGGGCCGCAGAAGATGTGTAAGCGAAAAGCGTGCCTTGGGGCTGTCCCCATAACCATAGTGACCACTGAGCGAGCGGGGTTCCGCACTGCTCGGCTGAATGACCTGACGGCACTTTGATGTACGGATGGCGGCTGAGGGTGCAGGAGTTCGGGTTTGTGGATGTGTAGCGGAGCGGCCTTGGCCGTATGAGTTCCTAGAACATATGCTACACAAATGCAACGATGTTCACTTGCTTGCTCGGTGCCCTCAGGGCCTGACGGCCTCGTTGCGGTGAGACCACGGCATCACTGCGCATAACGACATAATAAGACAACCCTGAGGAGAGCGTTCGATTGGGGGCGTAGCACTTCAGGTGCCGTTGGTTCGTGACCAAACGCCCTCTCAAATTTCACTTCACTAACACTAATTCTAAACACTATGAACACTTACAATTTCTTTTACCGCGAGTACGTTAACGGAGTAGCCGTTGACAAAGCCTTTTATAGCGTAGATGCTGTTGTCCCCGCACACGAGACATCAGAGTACAAAGTTCTAGAACAACTTCAGCGTCGCGGTATCGTGACGTTATTTGGTTGGACCACGCTCACTGCGTGGGAGGTTAACTGATGAGTCCTTAATGGACGAAACGCTGTGAAGCGTCTTAACCAAACACACACTAAAAATGATTTTTATTCCTGCAAAGCAGTCGGACTACAATCGTCTGACGAGCATATCTCGTAAAAGCAGTTCGTTCAAGCGTTCTGCCGCAAATTTCGTAGCACGTGAGCGTGATATTATAGTCGGCAACACTCGTGCTGTCGTGAACTCAGTTCGCTCTTTATCACCTGACTTCAGCAACACCCGCTTGGTTTACTCTTGCGGACCTTTAGTTTAACCATCAATCAATTAACCAACATTTAAATTTATTTCTTATGAAAACTTTCAAAACAGGAGACCGCGTAGTTTATAACCGCAAATCAACCGCAATCGCACCCCGCGGAATTTATGATGGAGCCAAGGGAACCATCGCAGATGTTGATTCCCTACTCGTAGAGTTTGACGATAACGTCAGAGGCCACAATGGTGGTCTTGATGGGGTTGTGGTAAAAGAAGGTCACGGATGGTATGTAAACAGCGCTGACATCAAAAAAGTCCGTGGACGTAAGAAAAAAGTAGATGCTGTTCAATCTGCTAAAGAAGTACTAGACGATTTGTTCGGCAAACTCTCTTCTCTACCTGATGATGAGATTCAAGAACTCTTCGGGATGGTAACCGCCAAAAAGGCTGAGAAAAAGCAAGCCTACTTTGATTTCGATAATGAGTGCGTCATCAACGGAAAAATATCAAGTAAGCCGTTATACATCCGTATAGGACTAGCAAACGATGGCTTCGAGAGTAAAGAAATCGGCTTCGATAGCACCTTCACTCCGATTGTCTGCAAAGGCTATGGAGACGATATTGAAGAGATTGAACTCACTTCAGACCACTACATTCGGTTCAGGTTAACTGATGAGGCTTAAATAGCCGAAACCCCTTCGGGGGTCTTAACCATAAACGCTAAAACAAAAAACTATGAGCAAGAGAATTATTGAATGCCAGGATGGTCACAAGTTTATTGACGTGACTGACATTGCTAAATTGATTTGGGAATCAGTAGATGTGGAACTTTATGAACTTGATGATGATGGAACTGAACATCTGATTAATGACAAGGAACATTTTGACAGGGCAATCAGCCAATCTAAAATCGTAATTGAATAACCTAAAACAATGAAGCAAATTTTAACTATTGGCGCACTTCGCAAGGCGACGGCGCACCTTAATGACGCGGACGTTGTCGTCGTAGAAATACACGAAGGCGTTCGACACGAGGACTTGTACACGTTTAGCGTTGACGACTCAATAGAGTTGAGCGAAGGCGTGCGCGAGGTTCGTTTTTGTATTTAATCTAAATTCCTATTTAACACTATGGAAAAGTATTTATTTTATCAGTTCGAGATAAATTTTCTAGAGAGGAGTGACGAGGACTACTTTGTTTCGTACACCGATAGAAAACGAGGCAAGTACGTATCTCAAGACGAAGCCTTGATTATGGCGTACGAAGATGCCGTAAAGAAGAACTTCGGAAAGTTTGCAATTACCTACGTTAAATCATTTTTTGCCTAACGCTATGAAACTTGAAGATATGGACCTCAGCAAACTTCAGTTAACCATCACTGAAGACAAAGAACTACAGCACTGCATCATCGAATTGTTCCACGATGGAGGTAGGCTTCAATCTTGGGATGTAAGAACAGGACTCACGACCCCTGAGTTGACGTACACCGCTACGCTAGATGAAGCCCTAGAAGATGAGTGGTTTGCGTTCGCACTCAGCGGTAAACGAGAGGAGTACGATATGAACATATGGTACAACGAAGACGGAAACATCCAAGCCGCCATCTACCCGATGGAGTATGACGAGGACGGAGATTACTGCGACACGAACACCGCTATTCTAGTACATCTATTTACCCCTGAGCAAATAGAGGTTAACTGACGAGCCTTAAGTAGGCGAAACGCCGTGAGGCGTCTTAACCATAAACACTAATAAAATGAATACTTCAATTGATAATATCATCGCATACGAAAACGGAGAACTAACTGACCAAGAGGTAGTGTACTTGTTCGCTGAACTCGTAAAGAGCGGTATGGCTTGGACCCTACAAGGTCACTACGGACGTACTGCATCTGCATTAATTGAGCACGGATACATTGACCGAGAAGGTAACGTATCACTTGCTGTTCTAGAACTTTAATCCAAAACAATGAAACAATTAAACAGCCTTGAGAATATGCTGTTGTCCTACTCTTTGTTCGTGAAGGCCGCGGCTGACTTCAAAGACGACAACGATTACTCTACACTTAACAAGTTGATTGACTTCACAATCATCGAAAGCCAAATTATGAACCTCGGTGATGACCTCGTCGCCGCTTTTAACACAATTAAAGAATCAGAAAATGGAAACCAATAAGTGCAACAACTGCTCAGTAGATGTAGGTGACGATTACTTCGGCACTGACAAAAATGGTGAAGTGCTTTGCGAAGAGTGCTACTACTCACATTGGGAATCAGCCGTTATGGTCTACGAATTCGACCCTGAAGACGAGATACTACTTCGTACAGACTACGCCTATACGCTAGACGTGAGCCGCTCCACCGAATCCAGTGAAGAATGCGAAGGGCCACCGCAGTGCATTGAGAGCGCGTCCTGGAAATCAACTGATGCTTGGCGTGGATACGTCAACGTAGAACTTGCTGACGGATACGAGTGCGTAGCCAACGGATGGTCTACAGGCTCTTACGATGACGTAAAATGGAAGTGGGACTTCAACGAATTCTTTGAGAATATCGCAGAAGGCAATTTAGTACCACCTGTACCTGTATGGTTTATCTTCGCTCAAACGAGCAACGTATTTTCTACGGCTACTGATGTTGTAGTCAGAACCAACCAAGTTGGGACGTTCCTGAATTGGCTTGCCGATGAGACAGGAATGACTCGAGAGCAACTTAATTCTGCACTCTCCTAGTATAATCGTCCGTGTAACGATGTTTAGTATTTGGTTTAATGAGGGGGCACGGCCCCTCGTTTTACCACCTCAATCAAAAAAATAAAATGAAAGACGAACACATTAAGTACCTAGTACTACGAATCCAAGCCCTTGAGAAATACAACGACGAACTTCAAGAGCAAATCAAGCAACTACAATCAAAAGTCAAAGATGGCGAACTTGTGTAACAACTTTGTAACTATACGAGGAGATAGAGCAACTCTAGATTCAGTCGCTATCTTACTCCAAGCGCACAAAGAGCGCAGAGATACGGGCCTCAGGTGCGAACCTCCTATATGGGAGATTGACAGCATCGAGAGAGACGGAAACATTATTATGGTCCACGGACCAAGCAAGTGGGTTCCACCTCATAAAATGCTTAACGAAATATCTAGCAAATACGACGTATCTATTCGCAATGAGTATGATGAAATCGGGATGAACTTCGCGGGTCATACATACTACGAGCGAGGCTACGAGTTCGACTTCAATCTTCAGTTCTACGAGTACTTCTTCTTCAATAACATAGACGAATTCCAAGCGCAACTTGAGATTCTTATTATGACGATGAAGCCTGAGAGTACGTTCGATGACGTGAAAGAAATACTACTCATTGGTTGGGAGAACACTCCTGACTCTTCAGCGCTCCAAACTATGGAGCAGATGTACAACCGCTCTAAACAGAACCTTTTTCAATAACTAATCTAAACTTAATTTAAAATGGAAATCAATCAATTTGGTCAACTCGTTGACACTCACAACTCACTCGTATCTGCTAAAAACAGCGCAGAAATGCTTGACCGCTTCGGACTCAATTGGGTCGTTGAGAAGCAACCACTTCTTTTGCCCTCAGGTAATGAGTCGGGGTTCTTCGGTGTAGTTCGCAAAGACACCGAGAAGGTATTTACCACCGCTACTCAGCAGTACGAAGTGTTTCAAAACAATGAACTTGCTGACCTTGTGCAAGAGGTCGGAAATGTTCTAGGTGTGGACGTCGCGCGAGGCGGACTCTTCAATGACGGAGGCAAAGTGTACTTGCAGATTCCTATGGAGGATGAAGTCGTAGGTAATGACTTGGTCAAGCGTTATGCCACGGCCATCAATAGTCACGACGGAACTACAGCACTTCGTTGGGGTGCATCTAGCATCACTATTTCTTGCTCGAATACGTTCAATGCCGCATCACGCGGCCTGAAGGACAGCGTTCGACACACGGCTAATATGCGCAAGGCCGTAGAGGACTCTCTTCGTGCCATCAAGGGTATCACTGAAGCAGATGCTACTCTTTACGATACGTTCCGACGTATGGTAGACGTACGTGTCAATGAGCGTCGGATTCAGAAAGTTGTAGATGCTGTTGTTGGCGTAGACATCTTAAAGTCCAAGAGTATTGCTAAGGACGAGTACTCTACTCGACGCCTTAATCAAGCACAGGACCTAGTAACGTCTATCACTCGTGAGATGTCGTACAAGGGTGATAACCTGTGGGGATTATTCTCAGGAGTAACTCACTACACTAGCCACAAAGCGGGGCGCACTGATAACCGCGGCGCGTCTAAAATGGCGGGTGCTCTTCAGAAGACGGACCAACGTGTTTACGAACTATTGACTGAGATGGTGTAGATGGGCGGGGGCAACCCCGCTTTTTTTACTAACTTTACAGAAAACGAAATGTCTATGATTATCACCGAAGACCTGTTCAAACAAGCAAAATTTCTTGTAGGCTTTGAACATAACGGTAAAAAGCACGAGGTATCCATATCTCCAAAAGGGCACTGGCAATCTCAACTTTACGAGAGTGACGGCTTGTCGTACATATTATTCTTATCTATAGATGAGGACGGCCTTGTGGATGCTGAAGTAGAGCAGATAACCCAAATAGACTACAACATCACTGACGAAGGTCAGGGCGAGCAGTGGCTTCAGGCTGATGACTTTAAGGTTATAGCATCCTATCAAGATGGAGACTTGGAACTTTCATTTACTATTGACTATGACAAAGGACATACTGCGTAAAGCAGGATTCACAATCATCTTTGCTCTAGCGTTGCTTAGCGTAACGTCTATGCTAGATGGAAATCTTATCACAGGCTTTGCTCTTATGCTGTTAGGTGTAAGCGTTGTTGGTCTTATGGACAGATTCGAACTACTTTAATTTAAAACCAATGAGAGAGCAATTTATGCGTATCGCTATGGCTAGGCTACGGAGTACGTATCCGTTTGTATTACAGCGTCGTGCGGTTGCCGCACGTATGTGGGTCGACTTCTTGGAGAGACAAAAATAGCGTTACGCTGTTGCGTAGTGCTTCAACTTTTCTTATATTTGTATTCAAATTTAATCTATATGTCACAACATAAATTCAAGACAACTAATATCAAGGGTAAGCAGTACGTGGAGGTAAACGAGCGTGTAAAAGCGTTCCGAACCCTACCTGAATTCAAGGGTATGTCCCTAGAATCAGAAATCATTGCTGTGGATTCAGAGTCAGTAATTATCCGCGCTGTAGTCCGTGATGAAGAATTACGGATTATCAGTACTGGATTTGCCCACGAAGAGAAGTCATCATCTAACATTAACAGAACCTCATACATTGAGAACTGCGAAACCTCTGCTGTAGGACGTGCTCTCGGTATGCTAGGAATTGGTATCGATACTTCAATCGCTACTGCTGACGAGGTGGCAACTGCTATCGCAAAGCAAGAAGCTCCACAACCCGTAACTGAGTCTGCTGAGCCAGCGAAGGAGGAGTCTTTGTTCGAGAAGTCTGTCAACTACATCAAAGGTGCTAGCAATAAGCGTGAGGCATACAATCAAGTAGTGACTAAGTACGGAGATAAGTTCTCTGAGAAGCAAGTCGCTGCTCTAGAGAAATTCGTAAAATGATTTTGCAATCTATCCCTGAACAAATCGAAGGGTTCATCTCTCGAAGTAAAGAATACTTCGGTGTTGACCCTATTTCTAAGTCGGCTCGTCGTCGTGTCGTAAGTGCGCGTATGATGCTAGTAAACTTCCTAATCCGCAACCAAGGTATAACCAATGCCACGGTTTCAGAGATTACGGGCTTACGGCACTCGCTAATCATCTACTATCTAGATAGACACGAACAACTTGTTGACTCAGATAATGTGTACCGAGATACTTACTTCTCGTACAAAAACTTTCTTTTTAATTAACCAAAACCCCAAGTCTTATGCAAGATAAGAAAGACGAGATGGTAGGCTACGTTGAGTCTCCCACTCTTAATCTGCGATTCTCGCTGTCAAAGCAAGATATCGAAATCATCCAGAAGAATATGACGGAGAAAGGCCGTGCATTTCTTACGGTTCGCTCAGGTGTAGCCAAGGAAAGTAAGAAGCCTTACACTATCCTCAGCGTGTGGGACCCAGCATCAAAGGGCACCACTAGCATCAAGCAAAGTAGCAACGACGATATGCCGTTCTAATGCAACTCGAAATATCGAGATTGCTATGCCTTGAGTGGGGGATGATTCCGTTATCGGATAAGTCCCCCATTTTTGTGCTAGGAAAAGATGATAAAGAATATATAATGGGTGTAGCCGTAGCAAATAGCAATGGTAGTACACTACATTTTGAACCATTCCTAAGTGAACTAATGCCACAATTCTTGTCTATACTTGTCTTAGGAAAGAGCAATGACAACTTTATCGTAATACGAGCTGATAAGCATCACGATGGGATAAAGATTGGTAAGATAGATGCTAAAACTATTGTAGAAGACATTATTTACAAAAACAGAATAGAATATGAGTGATAAAGGTCCAGGTTCGGATATGAAGTTTGTTTTTTGGGATGACCCAGGAGATAGTCAAGACTACGTAGACCGTCAGTGTAATTGTGCTGATTGGGAAAAAGAAATAATGGAAAAAGAACTTAGTAGAACTTGTTGTTCAAACCATTCTAGAGAAGTTGACGAGCAAGAGCGTATTGCCGAAGAGCGTATGATGATTATCATTCGAAACGGAAACGAAGGAACTCACTACCCAGAGTACGAAGACTACCTAGATGATACTGACGAAGAGTAATCGTTGCCTCCGTAGCTCAGCTGGATAAAGCCTCGCACTTCTAATGCGATGGTCGCACGTTCGAATCGTGCCGGGGGCACAAACAAAACAACACGCAATGAAAATAGAACTAACAATGACCGAGCTGATGCTAATCATTGATATGATTAAGAACGGAACTGAACAGGACAACGAGGGAGATGACTTCTACTTGATGCAGGACTTCCTTGATGCAGATTCGCATCATAAGTGCACCAAATGCAACGCAACGAACCGTAAAACCACCAAATAGAAATGAAAACACCAATGCAAGAGTTGATGGATGAGTTTGCAAAGAAAGCTGACTCACTACCTGATACGTTAGATGCAAACGCATCATACTTGGTATTCCAAGAGTGTTATGATATGGCAAAGGCAATGCTTGAGAAAGAGAAAGAGGTGATTATGGATGCTTACGACTATGGATTCAGTGACGCCAAAAGCAATAACGACCATAACAAGCAAATACTACAACGAAACCTTTAACACCAAAGAGAAATGAAGCTCACATTATTGAATAAATGAGCTACAAATTGTAAGCTTATGAGCTTTATACCCTATCGCATATAAAATATGCCAATAACTATGCACTTATACCCTATCGCATATAGTTTCGTAACAAAAACTATATACGATTTGTTACGAGAATGTGCAATGGAGTGCACTAATTCGGATAATGTCCGATTAACTATACAAAATCCTACACATTTGTGCAGTATAATGCACATTACCTCAACACAATGGCAAAGAGACTAACCAAACAAGAGAAGTGGAACAAGGCAACTGAAGACCTCATCAACAAGATGTTTGAGATTGCTGGATACAACGTAACCTTTGACGACATCAAGGGACGAACAGACGCTTGGTATACCGACTGGACTATGACCGTTGCTCAGGCAGAGCAGTGGAAAGAGTGGGGGATGGAGTATCTTCAAAAGAATATGAAGCTCAACAAGAAGCTTGCAGACATAGAGATGAGAATGTTTAACGTAATGTACGGCTTGAAATACAGCGACTGGTATGGAGACAATCAAAAAGAAACACACACTTCTTGAGCAATACAAGAAGGCACAATACAACCGCAACGTATGCCTGTACAGCCGCCGAGACACGGAGGCTAAGTATTGGGAAGGGTACGTCAATGCACTTAGTTTAATTTTAGAAACACAACAAGAATGACAGCAGATGAATTATTTAGAAGGGTAGAACAATGGGCCATCATTAGAGGATTGGATTCACCAGAGTTAAAAGGCCGTCAATCACTCAAGGTTATGGAGGAGGTTGGCGAGACTATGGCTGCGCTTGCTAGAGGAAACAAGAATGCTCTCAAAGATGGAATTGGTGATGCAATTATCACACTCATCATTCTTGCTATGCAGTGCGACTTGAATGCTGTTAAATGTCTTGAGTCTGCATACAATGAAATTAAAGACCGAAAAGGTAAAACTGTTGATGGCATATTCATAAAAGAATGAGCTATCCAATTTACTACTATGAGGTAGAAGTGGCTTATCGTAAGAATAAGCAGACCATAACTAAAAAAACTTGGGCTGTATCTAAGCAAGAGAGTTCATCTGATATAATGATGAAAGACCCAAAGACTATGGAGCGTCTCAATGATGAGCTTTATGGAGATAAGTATAAAGGCGAACGTAGAATCGTAATAACTAAAATACTTACGAGAATAAAAATTGGTGAATCACAATTCTTATGACAAAAAAAGAACTAATAATAGAATTTTATAGTGGACACGATGACCAAGGTATTGTGTTTGCTGATGGGCTTGATGAAGCCATCATAGGTTTTGAGCCTAATGACTTTCGTGTGGTATACTCTCGAACTAAAGTCATTGACATCCTAGCAAAAGATATGGATGGTGATGTTGATTTAGCCTCTGAATACGCAGAGTACAATACTTTTGCAGCCTACGTCGGAAACCGAACTCCAATATGGGTAGATGATTTTAATTGGTAAAAATGAAAACAACAGCTGAACAAATCGTAGATGTCTCTAATTCAGTTCGAGACCTATTACTAGAGAAGAATGCTGCGTACGGTGACAGCGCGCTCAAGCCTTCCAACATCTTTGCTCGTGGCTCTGCAGTTGAGAATATTGCTTGTCGCATCGATGATAAATTGATGAGAATCAAGAACAAGGGAATCAACGATTCCACCGAAGATACTGTCCAGGACTTAATCGGTTATTTAATCCTACTTAAAATAGCAATTCAAAATGAGCGCACTCAAGAATACAGTAACGATATTCAAGGATATCCTTCAAACCAGTCAGCCACATCATATATCAGTGGACGCAGCACTTCAACGTATCAAGACTGGGAAGAGCAACGCCACGATTGAACTACTAAGGAAAGGAGATAAGGACCAAAAGAAAAAGCTCCCTGTTGTATTATGGAGCGGAGCGTTCCTCGAACGAAAGGACTCCGCTCTTCACGACCATAGCGGCGTAATTGTTATTGACCTTGACCACGTAGACGTACAAAAACTAAAGCCAATCTTGTCTACGGACGAGTACGTATTTGCTTGCTGGGTATCTCCATCAGGTGATGGTCTAAAGGCGTTGGTTCAGGTAACAAACCCAGAGCGACACAGAGACCATTTTCGTGCGCTACAAGCGTACTTTGACAAGCAGTATGGCATCGACATTGACCCTAGCGGAGTAAACGAATCTAGAGCGTGTTTTGAGTCTTATGACCCAGACATTGTAATCAAGGAGTTCGCTAAACCATTCGGTCATATCCTGACCGAGCAGGCGTCAGTGCACCAAGAGACTAAGTCTGTTGACAAATACACAGACTACCATAAACTGAACATTGCGGCTCGTATGATTCGTAATGCTGCGGACGGAGAGAAGCACGCTACACTACTGAAAGCAAGTGTTCTTTGCGGTGGTTATGTAGCGGCTGGCCGAATGGAAGAGGACGAGGTGATTCGCGTACTGCTGCGTGAGATATCAAAACGAGAGATTGAGTCTGAAGACCTGGCTCGTAAAACAATCCTAGATGGTATTGAGCAAGGTAAGAAGCTTCCTATCCGAGAAATCGTAGAACAAGAAGACAAGGCCCAGCGTGAGATGCTCATCAACGATGGTGATATGTCGTTCGTTTCATCTGATGACGAAGACTTTCGCTGGATTAATGACCTTGCTGAAGGTAAGGTTGAGATTGGACTTGATACAGGCAACGAATACTTCGATAGGTACTTCAGGTTCAAACGTGAATTCTTTATCGTCAATGGACATAGCAACGTAGGTAAGACTACGTTTATCTTGTACCTTATGGTAACAGCTTCTATGCGTCACGGATGGAAGTGGGTTGTGTATTCATCTGAGAACAGGACAGCATCTATCAAGTATAAGCTTATGCAGTTCGTAACAGATATGCCGTTGAAGTATATGAACTACGCTCAGCGTAAGCTAGCATTTGAATGGGTTCAAGAGCACTTCATCGTGATTTCTAATCGTCAGGTGTATTCGTACTACGACCTCATCATCTTTGCTGAGAAACTTATTAAGGGACAGCAAGTAGATGGTTTGTTTGTTGACCCATACAACAGTTTGAAGATTGACCTAGTTAACGGAGCATCTATTGGTGTACACGAGTACCATTACGAGGCTGCATCTGAGCTATTGACATTCGCTAACGCCAAGGGTATAGCTGTTTGGCTAAACACTCACGCCGTAACTGAATCTCAGCGTAGAATCGGAGATGACGGACATCCTGTTGCTCCTATGGCTGCAGATACTGAAGGTGGCGGGAAGTTTGTCAACAGGGCTGATGGCTTTGGTACCGTTCACCGTAAGATTCAGCACGAGGACGAGCCGACTCGACGCAGTATTGAGTTCCACGTCCGAAAGGTCCGTGAGGTAGAGACTGGCGGTATGCCAACACCACTCTACTCTCCGATTACATTCGAGATGAACAAGCAGTACACATCATTTGGATGTCTTCAGGGTTCTACTTCTCGATTGTTTGTGCCATTGTTTGAGCAAAAACCAGCTCAGATTCCTTTAATCCCATCAACAGATTTATCTGAAATATTTTGATTATTCAATTAGATTCATTTATTTTTGTTGAGTGTATAAACGAAAAAAAAATGCAAAAGGTAAAACAAGAGCCAAAGCATCGGGGGCGTACAAGTCCGGTCTCGAAGCGTACTGCGCCGAAGCGCTCAAAGAAAGTGGAATCCACTTCGAGTACGAAAAATACAAGTATGTTCTTCAAGATTCTTTTAAGGGTCCAGAGTCTTATTACAAGTCTGTTCCAAAAAAGGGAGAGCTTGTGGACAGTTCTAACAAAACAATCCTCCAAATAATCTATACACCCGACTTCGTAAGCTACGAACATAAATTCATTATAGAGACTAAGGGATATGTGATGTCAGACGATTTTCCGCTCCGATGGAAGATGTTCTTGAAGCATTGTAAGGAGAATGGGATGTACGACTGGCATTTCTTTATACCTAAGAATAAAAGCCAAGTAGACGAAGCTATTAAAATCATATCCAATGCAAGTAAATGAGCTTTCTCGTATGTACTTTGTAGCCACAAGCTTTATAGCGCAGGCTACGGTAGAGCTATATGAATCACTTCACGACGAGCACGGCGAACCAATTGAAGACCACGAAACTGTAAAAACGCTGGTTTACAATTACGTCAAGCGAGTACGTGTGGAAGCCGAGCTTATTCGTTCGGCTATTCGTCAGCATATCGAAGGAATGTAATGTACACGATTATCTTATTGGATGACATAAACGGTGTAAACTACCACCGAATTATGGTCCCTGCTCAGAACCTTATGAAGTATGGTTATGACAAGATACATCTTGTTAAAGACCTTAAGGAGATGGTTGATATGGACCTTAGCTTGGTGAGCAATGTAGTTATACCAAGAATGCTTAATGCTAAGAATCCAAAGCATTTTCGTTCTATTATGAAGCGTGCAAACAACATACGCATCATAGTAGACGTAGATGACCACTGGACTCTAAACAAAGACAACTTTAACTACGAGCTCTGGAATAAAGAAGTTGGGAATATGATTAAGCGTACGCTGCAGATAGCTGACGTTGTTTGGACCCCTTCTGAAATACTAGCTAAGTACGTAAAGCGCCTAGTACCAAAGGCTGAAGTTGTCATAGTACCAAACGCTATTGACCCAGATGCCGAGCAGTGGAAGCACAAGAAGACAAAGTCTAAAGAGCTCCGCTTCGGATACACTGGGGCAGGTGCTCACAACGACGACGTGAACGAAATCGGATACGACTTTGAGGGTAAGGTTCTTTACTGCACCAACGTAGAGAAGTACGTCAAAAAACTAAACGCATCTCATCCTGTTCCTTGGACTACTATGTTTGACTACGGGGAGGTGTACAAAAACATTGACGTCCTACTTGTGCCGCTAAAGAAGAACACATTCAACGAGTGCAAGTCCGACCTAAAGCTCGTCGAAGCTGCGTTCACTGGGACAGCTGTTATAGCATCGAACGTCTCCCCATACAAAGACTTTATAGTCAACGGATACAACGGTATCCTTTGCTCAACACCAGAGGAATGGAAGGAGGCAATCGAGACTATGACTAAGAAGAAAGCTAATGAGCTAGCAGCAAACTTAGCGAAGACATACGTCGAATCAAGAAACATTAAAAAAGTAAATGAAATCAGAATTGAAAGCCTCAACAGAGGCATTGCCGCTATCATTCACGAAGGAGGATAACGGAAATTGGTATATTGATTTGCCCACCTGGGAAGGTGATAAAGCTTCTCTGCAAATGGTAGAAGGAGCTGATGACTTCCTAGACTTTTTATCAGATAACGGAAGCAAGTGCCACTTACTCGCTTGTTCTAATGATTGCCTACATAAACACGACGGCCTACTGTTGAAGGATGAAGAGACCGGAGATGGAGGAGCTTGGTATTACTTGTGGGAATATGACGGAGTGGTATACGGAAAGAACGGTTCTCGTATGTGGCTGTGCTCAGTGACTCAATATGTTTTTGGCGAACTGCCTGATATTATTAAGTTTACAGAAGTTGGTCACCATTAGCTGATACGGCGCCTAAAGCGTACATTCGCATTCCTTTTCCGCGGTCACTTTGGTGGCCGTTTTTTGTCTAACATAAATCTATAACGATGGGACTCTTTGACGAACGAGTAGAGTACAAACCATTCCAATACCCTCAATATTACAATGATGGTTGGCTTAAGCAGATGCAAGCTTTTTGGCTGCATACTGAGATTCCAATGCAGAATGATGTTAAGGACTTTAGGGAGAATCTTACTGATGCTGAACGTAATCTTGTGGGTAACATCTTACTTGGTTTCGCACAGACAGAAACAGCTGTTGGTGATTATTGGACAGGTATGGTAACCAAGTGGTTTCCTAAGCACGAGATTAAACAAATGGCTATGGCATTTGGCTCTCAGGAGACAATCCACGCGGCAGCATACAGCTACCTCAATGAGACTCTAGGTCTTGATGACTTCAAGGCTTTTCTCCACGAGCCAGCAACTGCCGCAAGATTCGAAAATCTAGTGAACACTAAGGCAGGGTATGACCACAGCATCCTTAAGATTAGCCCAAAGGCTCGGCAAGATGTTGCTCGTTCAATAGCTGTGTTCTCAGCCTTTGCAGAAGGGGTTGCTTTGTACTCATCGTTTGCTGTGCTTTATTCATTTCAGATGCGAAATCTACTGAAAGGTATTGGGCAACAAATGAAGTGGAGCGTGAGAGACGAGAGCCTTCACAGTACAATGGGTATCGTTCTTTTCAATCACTTGTGTGAAGAATACCCTGAGATTCGTGAAAATGTGCGAGGAAAAGTAGAAGAAGCAGCCCGTGTAGCAGTGGATATGGAGATGAACTTCATTGATAAGATGTTTGAAATGGGAGACCTAGAAAACCTCAAAGCAAACGACTTGAAGGAGTTCATTAAAAAAAGAGCTAACGAAAAGTTGCAGGAGCTAGGGTACGATGCTATCTTTGAGTATGATAAATCTGCATCAGGGCAACTCGACTGGTTTTATCATCTCGTTGGTGGCGTTACTCATACAGACTTCTTTGCTCTTCGCCCCACGGATTATTCGAAAGCTAACGAAGGAGAAGACTTTGAATCGATATGGGACTAAATAGATTTCAAAATCGTATTATAAATACAGTATGTAGAGAGCTGGGGGTCAACCGACCCTCTCTCTTTTCTTCATCGCGCCGGGGTGAAGTCGTCTTGGCTCGTCACATATCGTACAAAATTCTGTACAACTACACTAACGTCACGTTGATTACACTAGGAGAGGAATTCAAAAAGAAAAGTCATTCTAGCGTGTCCACTGCGTTAAATACGATACAGAACAGAATAGACACTGATAAGAAGTGCGCTATTGTTTACGACACCATCATTAAAAAGATTGAAGAAATACACAATGAAGAACAACTGGCAAGCCGGGATTGATTACCCGGAATGGGGAGACACGGAAGTCTATCTCAAAACAATTAGCAAGGGGTATCTAATTGGTGACGAATCACCAAAAGATGCGTACTGGCGTGTATCTACCACAGTAGCGAACAGACTCAAGCGTCCTGAGCTAGCCCCTAAGTTCTTTGAGTATATATGGAACAACTGGCTATGCTTGGCTACTCCTGTTCTAGCTAATACTGGTTCTGACCGTGGCTTACCGATTAGTTGTTTTGGTATTGACGTAGCAGACAGCGTGTACGACATTGGTTCTAAGAATCTAGAGCTTATGATGCTCGCTAAGTATGGTGGAGGTGTTGGAATCGGAATCAATATGATTCGTCCATCTGGCTCTCCAATTGGAAATGGTGACGGAACAACGGATGGAGTTGTGCCATTCTGTAAGATTTATGACTCAACTATCCTGGCAACGTCTCAAGGTAACGTGCGAAGAGGGGCGGCCTCAGTTAATCTTAACATCGAGCACCCAGACTTTGACGACTGGTTAGAGATTCGCGAACCAAAAGGTGACGTGAATCGTCAGTCATTGAATTTACATCAATGCGCAATTGTCGGAGACAAGTTTATGCGTAAGCTTGAAGAAGGTGACAACGATGCTCGCCGCAAATGGAGCAAGCTGTTGCAGAAACGCAAGGCTACTGGCGAGCCGTATATTATGTACCGAGGAAACGTAAACAAACA
>Ga0172373_10001915_pt1 | contig 32920 bp, 24 predicted proteins | sample Lak10m_2_FD_114546 | JGI IMG/M metagenome (GOLD analysis project Ga0172373, IMG submission 114546) | Freshwater microbial communities from Kabuno Bay, South-Kivu, Congo - kab_092012_10m | ecosystem: Environmental > Aquatic > Freshwater > Lake | place: Democratic Republic of the Congo...
ACGAGAGCGCCGACGACCTGCCGTCCGGTCTCGCGCACGTGCTGCAGCGACTGCTGAAGGTGCGCGAGCGCTCCTGCGCCAAGAAGAACGGCAGCTCCAGTCGCGACCGCAGCACCGTGCGCACTGCTGCCGAGGCGGCGCGGGCGGCGCAGGCGGATGAGCTTCAAGGCGAGAAAAAGGCAGCAGAGGAGCGTGCGCAGCAGGCGCAGGCGGCGGCAGAAGCCGCTCGACAGCAGGCGCAGCAGGAGCGCGAGGCAGCGGCGACGGCGGCGGCGGCAGCGGCGACGGCAGGTCAGCAAAGAAGCGCGCAGCAGTTGCAGCAGTTTGAGCAGCGCGCGGCGGCGGCGGAGCAGCGCGAGAGAAAAGCGTTGCAGCTTATTGCAGACACACAAAGAGCTTCTGAAGCACTTCAAACTGAATTGCAACAACAGAAATTACGATTTGGAGAGGTGGAGAGACAGGCTCAACAGCAAGCGCAGGCACTGCAAGAAGCGCAGGCGCGCGCGGCGGCGGCGAAGCAGGAGAGTCAACAAAAAGAAGATGATTTAGCTGCAATCAGATTGCAAATGGAGGATTTAAATGGACAATTGACTGCTCTGAAGAATGCTGCTTCTGCTGGCGCTCCTGCTGCTGCTGCTGCTCCTCGCAGTCGGCGCCGCCCTGCCGCTGCCGCGGCCGCCGCTCCCGAGCCCGCCGCCGCTGCCGCTGCACCCGAACCCGCCCCCGCTGCACCCGAGCCCGAACCCGCCGCTGCCGCTGCACCCGCCGCCGCTGCCGGAGGTCCGCCAGCCGCTGACAGAAGTGCGCCAGCCTTTAACACACGAAGAAGACAATTAGATGAATTACAAACACTTGGTGTTCCTCCTCCTACTGGAGGCGCAAGAATGAAGGGCGGATTGTTGTTCTAAAGTCAGGCACGCGCAAACGAACGTGAATCTGTCGTAGTCAACTCTCGCTCATTGATAGTGCGTGCGCGAGTGGTGCGTCGTCACGCCACGACGTAGTCGAATGCGACGTGCGACGTCGCCCATAGTAAACCGTGACGTCAGAATTCTGTTCTCGAGAGTAGCAGGATATGAGTCGACTCGTTGCGCAGGCGGACGACACGATCGAGGAGGTGGCGGCGGCGCAGCACGAGGCGGTGCGCGCGCTGCGTTCGGCGCGCGGCGGCGGTGGCGGCGGCGGCGGCGGTCACGTCGCGCACGCGGCGCATGTGGTCGCGGCGCCGGGCGCGACTAGCTACGTGGGCAGCACGGGCGGCAACGGGCCGCGCGAGGACTTGTCGGGCGTGCAGCGCCTGCTCGAGGGCGCGCTCGCGCCCACGCCCACCTGGGTGCGCGACGTGATCGGCATGCACCTGCGCTCGTGCGACCGCGTGCGCGGCGTGTCGCCGTCGCTGTACACGCTCAAGCTACCCATGCCCGTGCCCAAAGCCACGACCGTGCAGCTGTCCTCCATCAGCCTGCCCACGCAAGCCATCTACAACGTCGACGACCCCGTCACGCGCATTCCCGTCGGCGTGCCGCTGCAGCCGGTCGACGTCTCCGCGCCGCTCGCGCTCACCTTTGTCGTGCAGTGGCGCGCCATCACGCCCGTGCACTGCGCGCAACTTGCGCGCGCGCTGCGAGCGCAGCTGCCGGACGCGCCGCAGGGCGGCGCGCCCTTCGCCAGCGTCACGTTTGACGACGTGCTGCAGCTGATCGACACGACCGCGTTCTCGATCGTGCTGCCCGCCAAGCTGAACCCGCTGACCGACGTCGCGCTCGACCCGCTCGCGCCCGACGACTACGTGCGCATGACCACGCTGGTGCCGCACGGACTCGCGGTCGCGCTGCGCTCGTTCCGGCGCCTGGGTCTGGGCGCGCGACTCGCCGGCACGCTGCTGCAGTCCGGCGTACCCGAACTGCTGCCGCCGCTCGCCACACTCATCGCCGCCGGCATCGACCTCGCGCTGCTGCCCTCGCTGCTCGAAGTCGTCGACGACGTCACGTTCAGAGTGCACCGCGCACTGCTGGCGCTCTACTACTACCCCGCCGGCGCAGGACCGACCACGCAGCAGCTGCGCGACGCCGTCGTCGGCGGACCCGGCGCCGTCGGCTCCTACGGACCCGTGCACCTCGTCGGCGACATGTGCACGCTGCCCGACCTGCTGTTCGCGCTCAACGACGCGCTCGACGTCGCGCGCCGCGCGCCCGTCGACGTCGCCGTGCCCGCCGCCTTCAACCCGCCCGGCGCCGGCGCCTCCGTCGTGCAGAGCACCTTCCTGCCCGACGAGGCGCGCTTCCAGTTCCACGCGCGCACCGCACACGAGCCCGCGCGCACCGTCATGACCTGGACGCCAGGGTCGCCCGTCTCCGACTACGTGCTCGCCGGCAACGTGCAGTACGAGTCCTCCGTCATTGCGCGCCTTGAATCCGTCGCGCGCGCCGCCAGCGGAGCGCCGCCCTTCCTCGTCGGCGTGCTCAACGTCGACGCCGCCGCCTCCGCGCTCGCCACCTACCTCGGATTCCCCGGTGCGCTCGCCACGCCGCCCGCCAGCGCAGAATACGACCCCGACGCGACACAGCAGCTGCTGCCCGTGTTCAGCTACGCAAAGCTGCTCTGCGCGCCGCTCGCCGCCGCCGTCTCCGCCGCCAACGGCGTCGCCGGCGCCTCCGGCTTCGTCGCGCGCGCGCCCGTCGCCGGCGGCCTGGCCGCGCTCGGAACCTCGGCGGCGCGCCCGCGCGGCTGGGCAGCCGGCGCCGCCTCCGGAGCCTACGGACCGCGCGCCAACCTCGCGCTCGCCGGCGTCCCGCGCGACGTGCTCGCGTCCGCGCCCACGCAGTACTCGCAAGTCGGCGTCTTCCTCAGCGCCGGCGCCTGCGACGGCGACTTCTGGCGCCGCGACGTGCAGATGAGACCCGGGCGCTACGAAGAACCCGGCGCGCTCGCCGCCATGATCAACGAGCGCGCGCGCGGGCTGACTTTCGCAGAAAACGACCCGCGCACCGTCTACGTGGGCGACCTGGGCGCCAGCGAAATCGCCGTCGTCGTGCCGCCGGGCGACTACGACGACGAGCAGCTGCGCACCGTGCTGCAGGCGGCGCTGCGCGACCAGACCGAACAGCCCAACTTCCAGGTCGACTACGTCGCCGCCGCCGTGCAAGCGATCGGCGAGGGCGTCAACGGAGGACTCGCCGCCTGCGCCACCACCGAAGAACTCGTCGACACCACCGTCGGCAACGGCTACCCGCGCAGAACCAAGTGGCGCATCGCCAACGCAGCCTGCCCCTTCAGCCTGCGCTTCGAGGGCGCCTGGGCGCGCCGCATGGGCTTTCTGCGCGCCACGTACCGCGACGCCGCCGCCTACGTCGGAGAAGAGTTCGCTGTCGAACCCGGTCTGCCCTTCGACTTTAACGTCAACGCACTGATTGACGCAGAAGCCGTCGCGCGCCTGCGCTTCTCCGCCTCCACGCCACAGCTGATCCCCAGCAGCGGCGGCACGCCCGCGCCGTCGCGCGGATTTCACCGCGCCGCTTTCGCAGAACGACTTCCCAGCCCGCCCGCGCCGCCGCCGGGTCCGTTCAGCGTGGTCCTGATGGCGACCGTCGTGCCCGACGTGCCCACGGTGCCGCTCGTGCTCGGACGCGTGCGCGCCGGCGACGCCTACGCCATCAAACTGACCGCGCCGCGCCGCGTGCTCACCGTCGTACTCGCCGACGCCTACGACCCCGCCAGCACCGGCATCCTGGCACCCTACATGGCGATCGCGCCCTCGCCCGCACTCGCAGAATTCGTCTCCACGTCCTCCGGATCCAACCCGTTCGTGGAACCCGTCGGCGCCTACGCGCGCTTCTGCCTGCTCTTTGCACTCGCGCCCCGCGTCACGCCCTACGACACGCTCGGATTCGCACCGCTCGTCTACCCGCTCGACGCGCGCCTGCTCGCCGGCTGCCCCGCCGCCGCCGCCGTCACGAACGCCGCCAACGCGCCCGCGCTCGAGCGCACCGAGTCCGCACTCAAGCCGCTGTTCGGCGCGCTGTACTGCTCCGGCGGCAACGGCGTGGTCTCCACCGAGCGCTGCATCGCCGCCATCTCCGCCTCGCCCGCCCTGCTGGGCGACGACGACCCGCAGGCGCTCGCCGACCCCGAAGCCGCCGCCGCCCAACGCGCCGACGCCGTGCTCGCGCGACTCGGCGCACTCGTCACCGCCTCCGCGCCCGACGGCGCACTCAGCTCCGGCGACCGACGACGCGTCACCACGCTCCTCATGCACGACGTCATGTCCGCCATGCGCAGCGGAGCCGGCGGCGGCGCCGCCAACCACGACGGCAAACGACTCTCCGTCATCTCACTCGAAGCACCGTTCCCGCTGCGACTCGACTACCCGCGCGTACTGTTCCTGCGCATCGCCATGCCCGGCGCCGACAACACGCGCACACAAAAGTACTCGACGCTCGTCGAAGGCTCGCAGCTCTACTTCTTCACCAAACTGTCGATTGGACGCGGCAACGGATACATGAACATCTCGGAACAACTCATGCACACCGACCTCGGATCCATGAACGACGTCGACGAATTCATCATCTCCTGGTACAAGGACGACATGACGCCCGTCGACTTCCACGGACTCGAACACGACTTCACACTCCTCTTCTCCATCCGCGACGCACACTTCGTCACCGGCACGCAGGCGTAAACACGAGAGAAGTTTGGGAAAAAATCGATCGTCACGCACGCACGCACGCACGCACGCACGCACGCACGCACACTGATCGACGTTCTGCGTCGAGTCGGAATGAGAGGTTCGAGAGTGGAGGCCGACGTACTGAGGAGTTCCACAGTGACGTGAACAGAAGAAAATGATTGAATGGCAGAACCCGGGATCGAACCGGGGTCTCAGGCTTCAAAGGCCTGCGTGATCAACCAATTACACCATTCCGCCGATCGCTTTCGTCTACAGACCCGTCACTGCAAAACAGAGCTGAACGCACGCACACGCACACGCGCTTCACGCATATAATCACTGAGCTGCGACAAATGTCGCCGCCGCCTGCTCTGCACGCGCGGCGACGAGGGGGATCGTCTGCGCATAGCGCGCGAGAGCTCCCAGCGCGCCGCGCTCAATCATGTCGCAGACGAAGTTGCGCGCGCCCGACTCGGCGTCGATCGGCGCGCGCGCGGTTCCAAACCCGAAACGATTGAGCTCCACGCCGTCGCGCGCGCGCAGCACCGTAATCTGAATCTGCGTCTGCGTGCGCGCGTCGTGCACGACCACGATCGCGCGCACCCACGTCTCTGTCGGCGCGGTCGCATCCGCCGTCGTCGCCGTTGTCGTCGTGAGCTGCTGAAACGCCGCGCGCAGCCACAGCAGCCAGAGCTCGGACCGCGCGCTCAGATCCGCCGCCGGCGCAAAGTCCACCTGCATGATGGAAGACTCTGACTCTGACTTTTTCGCTCGCGCGCGCGCGGGTACGCTATGAACTTGCTAGTGTTTTTGTACTGTCGGTTTAATCGGACACGAAGGGCGATCCGCGCGGCACGAGCGCGAAGACGAGCGCGATGGGCAGCAGGCGTGCCAGGCTGCGAATGATGAGCGCGTTGCGCAGCGCGTGTTCGTGGGTGCTGGGGTCGCCCAGCAGCCAGAGCAGCACGGCGCCGAGGTAGGAGCCGACGTCGACGCCGAAGTTGGACAGCGACATGAGGAGCGCGTACAGCGTCGCCTCCGTGCCGTCCGGACACAGCTTCGCCGCCAGCGCAAACATGGGCATGAGCGACAGCCGACCGACCACGGGGCTGAACGCCGTGTCGCCCAGCGCAAACAGCCGGTCCGGAATGCCGACCGCGCGGTTCGCGTGCGTGACGAAGGCGACGTCGAACAGCGCGCAAACCGCCAGCAGCGCGTGCGAGGCGGTAAAGAGCGCGCGGTAGCTGTAGTGCTTGAAATAGCGCTGGTAGAGCGCGACGCCGCCCAGCATGGCGAGCAGCGACGCCGTGCTCAGGAAGCCGAGAAACTCGATCGTGAAATGCGGACCGTCGTCGTCCATGGTGTACCACGCAAACATGGCGGCGTCCACGCCGGGCACGAGCGCCTCGCGTGCAAAGATGTAGACCGCCACGCGCGCAATCGTCTCGGCTCTGTCCGCGTCGACGCCGCGCATCTGCAAGCGCCGCATGCCGAAGTAGACGCCGAGCACAAGAAGAAGCGCGCAAGCGAGCGTCGTCGCGCCGCGCGCAATCTCGTTCTCGGTGCTCAGCGTGACGCCCGCGATCGCGAACGCGGACAGCACGTTCGCCGCCGTGATCAGCGCCAGCGAGCGGTCGTCGCGCTCGACTTTGTCGTCGCGCTCGACTCTTTCGTCCGAGCGCTGCGTCGACGAAGCCAGCAGCGACCGACCGGGCGCGACGAGCTCGACGTCTTGGTTTGACGCGTGAGCGGCGTCGGCGTTGTCGGCGTTCACGTCGCGCAGAAAGGCGCCCGCGCCCAGCACGCAGACCGCGGGCACGATCAGCAGTCCCAGCGTGGCGGACGCGCCGTAGTAGTCAATCAGGAAGCCGCTGGTGGCGGAGCCCAGCAGGCCGCCCGCGGCGTACGAGCCCCAGCTGAGCGACTGCAGCGACGGCGCCAGCGCGGGCGCAACTTTAGAGCGCTCCGTCACGGCCGCGTCCACCACCACGTCGGGCACCGCCGACGACAGGTAGCCGCCCACCAGCAGCGCCGTCAGCGCCTGCGCGCTCATTGAAAAATTCATTCCCAGCACCGTCCAACAGCCCAGACCCACCAAAGACGCCAGCACCAGATACGGACCGCGACGCTGACCGCGCCACAGAGCTACGCGGTCGCTCAGCATGCCGTACACAATCTTGATCGACCACGGCAGGCGCGCCACCGTCATGATCGACTGCGCCACGTACGGCTCGTAGGCGCGGTCGTGCATCAACAGATACGACACCGCCGGATACATCCAGTTGCTGCCCACACCCTGACTGACGCCGTACACCGACACCACCACACCAACAAACGACAGACCGAACGCCTGCACCAACTCGCGCACAAACTGACGCATATCTTTTTTTTCTTGCGCGCGCGCGCGAACGCACAACCCGCGCAACCAATTCGTTTTCCTTCTTCTTCTTCTTCTTCTTCTCCAGGCGCTCACTCGCAACGCACACGTTGACCATGACCACAAACGTCGATCACTCCTCGTCGATCGGCGGCGGCGCGCTGGGGAAGTGCGATTCCTGCTGCTGTTCAGAAGACGACGACGGCGGCCGCAACGACGACGGAGCCAGCGGCGCCAGCGGAACCAGCGGAGCGAGCGGCGCTGCGGGCGCCAGCACGCCCTGCGGGACCACCGTCGTCGGAATGTCAATCTCCAGCGGAAGACCCAGCTCGTCCACGCGACTGGACGCGCGAGACGCCGACGAAGACACACTCAACTGATCCGACACATCCTCCTCGTCATCCGACTGCTGCTGCTGCTGCACCGCACTCGGAACCGATCGAAGCGACTGCACAGCCGACAACTGCTGCTGCTGATGAGCCAGCATGCGCGCGTGATCCTGCTCCCGTTGCTGCTGCTGCTGCTGCTGGAGCTGAATCATGCGCGCACGCTCCTGCTCCTGCTCCCGTTGCTGCTGCTGCTGCTGTTGGAGCTGAAGCGTGCGAGCGTGATCCTGCTCCTGTTGCTGCTGTTGCTGCTCGCGCAGGATGGCCGCCAGACGTTCGCGCGCGGAGGACGGCGGCGCGGGCGGTGCGGTCGTTGTCGCGGGAGAGGGCGCTTCGCCCGCCAGACGAGACGCGCGCATGCGGTCGAACGCGTCGTTCGCCACGCGCATGCGCTCCTGCGCCTCCGCGCGACGCAGCTCCTGATTGCGCTTGTAGCGCCGGAACGCAATCACGCCCACGACACCGATCACCACGATCGCAATCACGGCGACGTACGTCATGGATCGACGATTCGAGGCCGGCGGCGGCTGCGCTCCCGCCGCCAACTGAGCGGGCGGCTGCCCCTGCTCCTGCTCCTGCGGAGGCTGCGAAGACATCAGAGGATGAGCATGAGCGGCAGCGAATGCAGTCTGCTGTTGGTGCGCTACGGCTGCCTGCTGCTGCGCGGCAGCCTGCTGCTGCCAGCGAGCAAACGCCGACGGCGTCGCGGGTGCGCCATGCGTCGGCATCATGTGCTGCTGTAAAGCTGCCTGCTGGTGCTGAAAAGCTGCCTGCTGTTGCTGGTGCTGAAAAGCTGCTGCTGCGGCAGCCTGCTGCTGCCAGCGAGCAAACGCCGACGGCGTTGCAGGTGCGCCATGCGTCGGCATCATGTGCTGGTGCAAAGCTGCTGCCTGCTGCTGGTGCTGGTGCTGGTGCGCGACGGCTGCCTGCTGCTGCGCGACAGCCTGCTGCTGCCAGCGAGCAAACGCCGACGGAGTCTGTGGCGCAGCAGCAGAAGTAGCAGCAGCAGCAGCGGTCTTGGGCGGCGACCACGCGGCCGCAGCCGTCGCGGGCGGCGCCGCGCGCGGAGCCGGAGCCAAGAAACTGCCAGACTCGCCCGGCAGCACGCCCTCCGTCACGAACGAACGCAGCATTTCGCAGATAAAAGTATTCCCACCTTTCACAGTTTACTTTCTAATCCATCGCAGCGAACGCGCGCGCACACACACACAACCATCGCACACCAAACCGCCGATCCCAATCGCACGCGCGCCGACAGAGACGAATTCAGACAGACAGACAGGACCGTGTCAATAAAAAACACGAGAGCTCCATTTCGCACACGTCGCGTGCCCGAACGGTCTGAGATTCGAAATTCTGTTCGAGTCAAGTGCAATCAATAAAATAACTCTTGAAATATTCACAGACCGACGACCGCAAACATGAAGCGCGGATCGAGCGACAGCAGCGAGCAGGCGGCGCGCGCCTACGACCGCACGGCGCACGCGTCGCGCAGCAGCGAGACTGCAGTCCTGCGCGCCTGGAACAACGCCGCCAAGAACTATCTGCTGCAGTACGCGGTCCGTCGCGTGCTCAGGGCGGACGACGCTACGCTGCGCGTGGTCGAGCTCGCCTGCGGGCGCGGCGGCGAACTGCTCAAGTGGATGCAGCTCGCCCAGACGCTCGACACCACGGTGGACTGGCGCGGCGCCGACGTTTCGGCGTCGTCGCTAGAAGTGCTGCGCGAGCGATTCGCCTCGCAGCGCAACGCGCGCATGGTGGGCGAGGACGGCGACCGGCGCTTTCAGATCGCCGACGCCGGCGAACCGCTGACCGACGCCGCGCGCGCCGCGCTCGCGCCCGACGGACCCGTGCACGTGGTCTCCATGCAGATGGCGTTCCACTACATGTGGCGCTCGCCGCAGACGCTCGACAACTGGTGCGCCAACGCAGGCTCACTGCTCGCACCCGGCGGCGTCGCCGTCGTCACCTACTTTGACGCGCAGGCCGCGCTCAACGCGACGACTGCTGCGACGCAGTCGACGACCACGAGCCTGACGCTCGAGCTCGGGCGCGGCGCCGCGCGCGTGCAATTCGAGTCCGACGACGACCGGCGGCGCGCGCGCTCCGAGTCCGGCGTGCCCTATCGCTTCTTCATGGACGGCAGCGTGGACGGCGCCGTCGAGTACACCGTGCGCGCGCGCGAACTCGTGCGCGTCGCGCGCCGACACGGACTCGAACTGCTGCGCGCCACCCGACTCGTCGACCTGCCCGCGCGACACGCCAAAGTCGACCTCGCAGCGGCGCACGCAGTGCTGCGCGGAGCTCTGCACGGCGCCGGAGCAATCGCGCACGCGCACGCGCAACCTGAAAACATACACGCCAGCTGCGCCGACGACGTCGCCGCCGTCGCCGACCTCGCGCGCTTCTACCGCGGACTCGTGCTCGTGAAAACGCGCGCTTGAACACAAAAAAAACGATCATCATCATGATTTTCTATGCGTCGAGTCGGAATGAGAGGTTTGAGGTCCTTTAGGACCGAGAAATCCTCGAGTGGAGACCGCCGTACTGAGCTGTTCCACAGTGACGTGTTCGTCTTTCTATAGCGTCAGTGCTGCGTGGCGACGAGGCCGTACAGAATGCCCGCGCACGCGCCGAGCGCGAGCAGCACGCCGCAGCCGATGGCGGCTTTCATCTGAACATTTTTCCAAAACATTTTGCGACGCAGGTCCGTGGTCTCGCGCCGAAAGCGACCCGCCGTCTGCTCCAGGTCAGCGCTCTGCTGCTCGATCGACTCCAGCTGCGTGCTGTTGTCCAGCGCGGTCGCGATCGAGTCCGCCATCAGCAGGCGCGTCGCCTCAAGCTTGGCGTGCAGCGGCGCGAACGGCGACGGCGACGGCGACGCTGAGTCAGCAGAAGAAGCCGCAGACATGACGCCGGTCGTCGACCCGTTTTTGTCTGAAGACGTCGACGACGATTGCTTCTAGAAGCCGGCAAAGACGCGGAACTCGGGCGCGAGCGTGTCGGTGTTGAGCAGGTACTCGCGCGTCTCGTCGCCCGACAGCCAGTCCAGGCGCGGCTGCCCCGGCGGCGGCGTCTGGCGGTCCAGCGGCGCCTGCGGAAAGTACCGCGCAAAGTCGACCACGGAGCGGCGCTCGGAGTTGAACCACTGCGGCGCGAGGTCGGGCTGCGCGCGCCCGCCCACGCCGCCAAAGTCCGACTTCAGATAGCTCTCGCCGTCCATGCTCCACTTCGCGCGCCGCGTGACCGCGTCCGAACGCGTCGCGGCGGAAATCAGACGCGGATCGTACTTGTGCGACGGACGCGGCGGCACCGGCGCGCGCGGCAGGTCGATGCCGGGCTGCGTGTACGGAATGTCAAACTGGCGGTCGAAGCCGCCCCACGCGGGACCGCAGCCGCACGCCAGATAGCAGCGCGCGTCGTCATCGCTATTGTTCAGGTCGCAGCTCGCCTTGCACGCCGGCGCGCAACGACCCGGCGTCGCGTAGTCGCGCAGCTGCGCGCGCGGAATCACGCCCGCGGCGTAGTCGTGCACAAACGATCCCATGAAGTTGTCGTTTTTAACTTGACGATGACGCACCGGCGACCGCACCGAAAAACGAACGCAGACTCGACTGCGTCGCGCGCGCGCGCTTCACGGTCGCCTGCTCCTGTCCGCCCGCTTGTCCGCCCGCTTGTCCGCCAGCTATTTCGTGCGCGGCGACGTTCCACGACGCGCGCTGGGCGTCGTCGAAGCCGGGCGGCGGCGCGCGCAGAGAAAAGGAGGCGCCCACGATGGCGCGGCGCTGGTCGAACGACAGCTCCAGGCGCTGCGCGCGCGCGCCGTCGATCGTGCGCTGCTGTGTAATCTGCAGACTGACCTCGGAGCGAAACCAGTTCAGAAGCGGGTCCAGACTGGGGAAGCCGTCCGCGCGCAGCGGACCCAGCACCTTGATCACGGGGTTGTACACAATCTGGCCGCCGTAGTACAGCCGGTCCGTCTCGTTCTCGCCCGTCGCGAGCATCCAGGTCGGGTGGTCGGTATGGCTCGCGGCGGAGTCGAGCACGCGCGCGCCGGCGAGGTTGCGGCGCGCGCCCTTCGTCGCCATGCACGTCGCGCCCGAACGCGACGGCACCACGTGCACGAACGGAACGCGGTCGCCCACCACGAAAACCTCCATCGCGCCGCGCGCCTGCAGCAGCTGAACCACACTGACGTGCGGGCGCGGAATCGCATCCGCATACTCCGCCAGCTGCATCGTGCGCACGTACTTGGACAGCGGCAGCAGATTCTGCGCCATCTGCACGTAGACGTCGCGCACGACATTGTACATGCGCTCAAACTTGGCGCGCTTCCAGGCCTCGAACTCGTCGCGCCGCACGGGCGGGTCGCCGTCCAGCAGGATCTTCAGAATCGCGCTCTGCGTCTCGCGCGCGATGAGAGCGCGGTCGCGACGCACCGTGTCCAGCCCCTTGGTCTCCAGCTTGCCCGGCTTCGGACGGTTCAGCTTGTCGGGCACGCGCTTCATGAACGCGTAGCACTTCTTCTTGTCGCTGAACCAGACCGGCTGCTGCAGCTTCTCCAGCTCCGTCACCATCGGTGGCGGAAACAAAGCGTTCACGTCGTCGCGCAGAAAGAGCCCGACTTTGAGCGCGTCCTCGCCGCTAAAACCCGGCAGACCCACCATGATCGAATCCGTGTCGCCGTACAGCGTGCACACGACGTCGCGCGCGTCGCCCTGGAACTGCACCTGCTCGTCCGGCTGGCGCTTGACGTCGCGATACCAGGCGTTCACCGTCTGCGCCAGCTGCACCGGGTCGCGAAACAGCCGGTCCACGCGCTTGGCGCAGCTGTTGATGGAGTTGCGTCCGATCAGACAGACGGTCGCGCTCACCGTCATGCAGGCGTAGAGCGCCTTGTCGGCCGCGACGCCGTAGAAGCCGTACAGCGCGTTCGCCAGCAGCTTGAGCGCCAGCTGGCGCGCGTCCAGCACGTCGTAGCGCGGGTCCTCGTCGCTGACCGTCGCGAGCTCCAGCTTCGCCTTCTTGCGCGCCGCCGTCAGCTGGCGCAGCACCGCCGTCGTGATCGCCTCCACGTGCTGCGCCACCACCACGCGCAAGCGACCCGTCGCGCCCGTGGTCGTGCCCTTCAACTCGCCCTCCAGCTCGTGAAACTCCACCACGTCCGCCAGCGGCGGCGTCGACGGAACAGATCCGACGTCGTCAGCAGCAGCAGACGACGACTGAAGGCAGCGCACGCGCCCGACCAGCTCAGGCGCGGAACACGCCTCCGGCTCCGACCGCTCCACGCCCGCGTCCTCATGTTCAGCAGAAGGCAGCAAGCCGCGCTGGGAGACGGCGAAGTGCGGCTTCTGCAGCTGCGCGCCCAGCGCGACCAGACGAGCGGGCGCACAGCCCGCCGCCGCCGCCAAGCGCGCGTCGCGCCGCATGCGAGCCACGAGCGCGTCCTGCTCCGCGCCCGGGCGCGCCGGCAGCATCGTGTCCGGACTCAGGTTGAACGCCTGCATGATGGACGGATACAGCTGCGCAAAGTCCAGCGTCACGCTGCGACCGTACAGACCCGGAATCGGATCCTGCACCGCGCCGCCCGGGTACGGCACCTGCGACTCCGCCACCGGCAAATAAGGGTCGTCCAGCACGAACCGATTCACGCGGTCGCTGAACGCCGTCACAAACAGCTTGTTGTAGCCCTTGTGCTGCTGACCGCGCTGACCCACGTCGCTCATCTGCACGCGCGCAATCGCGCTCTGCTCGCGCGTGAACGGAATGATCGTCAGCGCCATCATAATGCGCAGCGGCATCTCCACGTCCACAGCACAGTAGACGCAGTTCAGCGCGCGACCCACCGGACCCAGACGGTGCAGCGCAAACAGCTTGCGGTAGTTGTTGTTGCCCAAGAAAGCGCGCGCGTCCAGAAACTTGGTCTGCAGATACGAACGCGCCGCCGTCGCCAGCGCGGGCGCCGCGCCCGACGCGTCCAGCGCAATCTCGATCGCGTCCTGGCGCGCATTGTGCGGCGCCACCAAATGAACGCGGTCGCTGTGCAGACCGCGCATCAGCGTGGACCAGATGCCGAGCGCGTCGCCGCGCTGCGCCACGTACGAATCCACCGCGAAGCTCAGGCGCTGCATGGCGGACTCGATCAGCTCCGTGGGACGCGTCGGCGTAAAGCGCAAAGCTCCCAAGCGCTCGTCGAGCGCGCTGCCGCCGTCGAGCGACAAACACGCGTCCGACGCCGCCGACGCCGACCGCAGCAGCAGCGCGCGCAAGGCCGCGATCGAAGGCACGTCTCCGTCAGCCTCCGCACCCAACGGCTCCGCTCCCTCTGATTCCTGTGCATCTTCCTCTCCTTCTCCGTCTGCTCCTGCATCAGAGTCCTCAGCATCCTCTGCATCCTGATCCGCATCCTCCGCATCCTCCGCCTGCAGCGCCGCGATCAGCTCGTCGTGGTCCAGCGCGCGGTCGCGGTCGGGCGCGCGACGGCGCGGTCGGCCGGTCGGCGGCGGCGCAGCCTCGGAAGCAGAAGAGGAAGCAGAAGCAGCAGCAATGACCTCGGGCGCGCCGTGCTCGCGCGCCTCCTGCAGCTCGCGAATCTGCGCCACCTCGCGTATCGCGCGCATGGCGTGCGCGACGTCGACAAACGCGCGCGTCACGCTGTCGGGCAGCTGCTGCTGCAAGGCTTCTAGTCCGTTCAGCGACGCGGTCAGGAACTGGAGCAGCGCCGCCAGCATGCTCTGCGTCGACCGCTGCACCGCGCCCGGCAGGTAGAGCTTCACCTTGCTCATTTCCACGCCCGACTCCTGCGCCACCGTGTTCATGTCGTACTGCGACATCTTCTTGTGCGCGCGCGCGTGCATGATGGCGTCAATGTCGAACGACCCCACGCAGGCGAAGAGCACCATGTTCTTGCGGCTGCGGCGCTCCGCGTTCGGCTGCTGCGCAATCGCCTTGGCGCGCGACGATCGCGGCGGCTCGATGACGTCGACGTCGGCGACGTCGAGTATGAAGGCGGAGCGCATCCAGAACGCGCGCAAGTCGCGCACGCGCGGGCGTCCGTCGGCGCGCGCGGCGAGGTAGCCGTTGTCGTACTTGGTGGTGTTGTAGCCCAGCGTAATGTCGGCGTGGCACTCGATCAGCAGCCGCGTCGCCGCGTCCAGCAGGTCGCGCTCCTCGGGCACACACACGGCGTCGATGTTGAGCTCGCGCAGCATGCGGTCAGAGTCGACCGGCAGCGGGTCCGCGCTCAGAATCACGCCGCCGCGAAAGCTCTGCTGCGGGTCGGCGGGGTCGGCGCCGTAGCGATAGGCGTGCACGTTGTAGTTGATGACGGGGAACGCGGGCTGCGTCTCGTCCGGCATGCGGTCGTTGTTCGCAAACGTCTCAATGTCGTGACTCAGCACCGTGAACGGAGCAATGCGCTCGCCGCGGTCCACCGCCACGAGCGCGAGGTGGTCGACCTCGAGCTCGTGCTGGCGCCAGGTGCGCCTGGGCGCGCCCGGCACGCGCAAGCAGTCGCACGCCGCGACCGGAATCGACACCCAGTCGGACGCACACATTTCGTGCTCAGCGCAGAATCGCGCCACGTGGCTGACGCGCTTCTCCACGACCTCGATCTGCTGCCAGCGGAAATGACTCGCGTCGCTAAACTGCAGCTCGTAGCTGTCGCGCCGGCGCAGCAAAGCGGACGCGTGCGACGCCGACCCGATCGTCGGAAAGCCCAGGTACAGCGTGCGGTGGCGCTTGCGCTCGAGCGACGACGCCGGCGCGTCCGCGGGCTCGTAGCGCGACGCGCGCGTGCGCTGGTCCTCGCGAATGCTGATCTGCAGGTCCGCCTGCTTCAGCCCCGTCACCTCGCCCAGGCGCGCCACCCAGGACAGAATCTGCTCGCGCCGCGCCGCGGTCGGCACAAAGACGACCACGGACGGACGCCAGCCCGTCACGCGCACCGCCACGCTGCGACCCTCCTGCGTGCGACCAAACAGCCAGACCGACACGCACGACCCGCGCGGCGGCGGCATGACGTCGCCCTGCTGCATGCGGTGCTCGACCACCGTCGACGCCCGCACGCGCTCGTTCGCATCCGCCGGAATCGACTGCCTGACAAAGAAGCGGTCCTTCACGTGCGTCAGTGTGTCAAAGTGCTGCGCCCAGCCGCGAGAAAAGGGCGCGGGCAAGTCGCGCGCGCGCGGGTCCAGCAGCGGAGCATCCAGGTCGCGCGCCACGATCTGAAACACCTGAAACTCCAGCGACGCCGCGCTCGCCGCGTCCGTCGCCAGCGGCTCGTACGCAGGACCCACGCGCGGCTGACAAATCACGCGCTCGACCGCACTCAGCGCGCTCGACATTCCCTTCCAGCGCGGACGACCGTCGAATATATCAATTTAATCTACGTCACGCAGGTAACTGATACTACCTGACTTGAATGGCGAAACGGCGATTCTGAACAAACGATATCGTTAAGTGTTCAAGATCGATTATTTCTGACACGCGCACGCGCACACGACCGATCAAGTTTTTTGTTTCGGTACTTACGCGCTCGGGTCCGCGAACTTGACGCTGATGCCCGTCGCCGTCGCCTTCTTGGCGTCCTTGTCGATCGTGATCGTCACGCCGTCCGCAGCAATGCTCACCACCTTGGTGCCGGCATCCAGGTCATCCGCCGTCAGCGTCGCGCCCACCTTCGGCTTCTCACCCGACTTCCAGGTCAGCGTCGTCAACGATGCAATGTCAGCCTTGAACGTCACCTTCTCCAGCTGCAGCTTCTGCCAGTACGCATAGATCGCATAGATCACAACCACCGCCAGCACGCCGGCCGCGATCTTCTTGTACAGCTCCGTCTTGTTATTGGCAGCACTCGCATCTTTCGCAGCCTCCATAATGAATCAGACTCGTCAACGTCCACTAGATAACAGTGATCGCTTTTTGAATTAGTATACTCGCTGACTTAGACAAATGAGCTCACCTACTACATACACACACAACATGCACATTCAGAACATGATCACACAAATACGACGTCGTCGTTGTCTGCGAGTTGACGCCTCAACTCATAATCGCTCAAAGCGCTTAAAACAATTTTGAAGTACTTTTTCTGATCGAATCGGTAGCCTTCGTTGCACCGCCCGTCGTCTTGTTGACCGCGCCCGTCACGCCGCCCGTCGTCTTGTTGACCGCGTCCGTCACGCCGCCCGTCGTCTTGTTCACGAAAGACGTCGCACCGCTCGCCAATTCAGTCGCGCCCTTTAACGACTGGTTAAAAACATCTTTGATATCGTCGATGTGGAACATGTCGCTCAGCAACTTGTTGCGGTTGATCCACGCCCAGATCAACACGAGAACCACAATTATGCTGATGATCGTACCGATCTTGCCCATGATGACGCAGAAACTATACACACGACTTACGCGTGACCGTTTTTCTTAATCTGACTGCGACGTAACTGTGGAACAGCTTAGTTCGTCGGTCTCCACTCAAGGTTTTCTCGGTCCTAACGGACCTCAAACCTTTCATTCCGACTCGACGGACCCTGCGACTGTGTGCGTGCGTAAGGAAGCGGACCTTTTTGAACGCGAGAAAAACGACCGACCGTTTCTTGCGCGCGCGTGCTCTTGCACTCACTTTCGATATCGTACATGGACGCACTCCACAATTAGATCGGAAAATAAATGGATACGCAAGGTGGAGCGGCCGGTCACGACGCTCATTCTGCAGCGCTTTCGTCGTACACGCTGTTCGTCGACGAGGCCGGGCGCGGCGCGTGCGTGGGCAACCTTGTCTACGCCGCGCTGCTCGTGCGCAACGACGGACTCGCTGCCGGCGCCGACCTCGACGCGCTCTGGCAGCCGCACCTGCCGCCGCGCGCAAAACGCGCCGCCGACTCCAAAGACATGACCGCACGCGCGCGCGCCGTCTACTTTGACGCCATGGTCGCGAGCTGCGAGCTCGTTTCGCTTGCTAACGATGCGAAGGAGGCGACAGAGGCGACGGAGGCGAAAGTGGAAGAAGCAGAAGCAGCAGACGACCGCGTGCAGCTCTGGCGCCGGCGCGCGCCGCCTCGACACGGCGCCGGTGACGCGGTCGACAACTCCTGCTACTTCATGACCTGCAGCGTCTCGGCGCAGCAGCTCAATGAACGGCTGCTTTTCCGACGCGCGCGCGGCGTGAACCTGAACACGATCTCCTACCGAGCCACTGCGCGACTGGTTCAGCTGGCGCGCGCGCGCTGTCTGCAGCCGACCGACGAGCTCAGCATCGTCGCCGACCGCCTGGGGCACGACGCCGCGAGCCACGAACTCGGCGTCGCGCGACAGCTCGACGCGAACGGTTCAGCTCCACAAAGCACATTACCCTGGACCGCGTTCACGTCGGAGCCGCGCGCCGACGCCAACTACAAGGGCGTCTCCATCGCCTCCGTCGTCGCGAAAGTCACGCGCGACCGCGCGCTCGGCGCCGCCTGCGCCGGCGGCGGCTATCCCAACGAAGCCTGCACGCGCTGGCTGCTGCAGCGCGACAACGTCCAGCACCCCGACCCGCGCGTGCGCTACTGCTGGTCCAACGTGCAAGCTCTGCTTCCGCAGCTGATCCACGACGCCGACACGCGCGCGCGCTACACGATGCCGACGCTCGCTGACGACGACGACTCGACGCACGACGACGAAAGAGACCGAGCAAACACGATCGGCGCCGCCATGAAACGCGCGCGCGCGCGCTCGCACGCTCGTGACGACGAAGAGCGTACTTTGAAACCGTGACGTCAAAAAGCGAGCGCTTTCACAAGTTCTGTCGCGTCCTAGATGGCGACGACGGCGGCGGCGCGAGTGCGACAGATCGGAACGCGACCCGCGCGCGACAGGCGTCAGACAGCACCCCCAGCTGCAGAACTGGATCTACGACGCGCAACGAAGGCGTCTGCAGCAGCAGCTTCTGACTCGTCGGCGGCGGCGCTGCCGCTGCTGCTGCGCGCGCTGCGCCACGCGGTCACGCGCGCGGAGTCGACCGTGCAGCATCAGCAGCTGATCGTGGCGCTTGTGCGTGACTGGGTCGAGCTCGAGCACGCCGCGCTGACGGATCTGCAGGCGGTCGTCGAGGAGGCGCGACAGCTGCGCGGCGCGCGACCGCAGACGCGACGAGAAATCGCGCGCATTGATCGCCGCGTGCAGCAGGCGGCGGAACTGCTGCAAGAGTCGCGCGTGGTGTTCGAATCCGTCTCCGACTACGAGAGCGACGACGAGGACGAGGAGGAACAAGCGACCGACTCTGACTCTGACCTAACGGAGTCCAGCTAGAACTCATTTATCAGTCGATTTTTAGTCGTCGAAACACATCAAAAAAAACTCACGCACAGAGTCGTCGTCGCATTTTTACACGGGCACGTAGACCTGCAGCTGCTCGGCGACCTCGTCCACCACCACGCGGCTCGCGTGACCGTCGCACACAGACGTATCGGAAGCCAGGTTGCGATAGTCAGACTCGCCCATCACGCCAACCGACATCACGCGCCCTTTCAGCACTGCACCGCTCGTCAAACGCACGCGCACCTCAAACGGGTCCGTCGCACTCGCGACCGGACCCAGAATCTTGCACTCCGTCGTCACCTGCTGGTTGTTCACCGCACCCGTCCAAACACCGCGCGCGCACGTGCCCGTCGTCTGCGTCGCATCGTCAACCACGTTGACCTTGTAGTTGTACGTCAGAGGCGTCAGCCGGCAAGCCATGACTTCCACACCGACTACAAGTTGTAACGTCAGTGCGTTTGTTTTGATAATGAATCAGTCACGACGACACAGTCGATTCGTCATTTCTACACATTTGTTACGCGCACGCGCTCACACGCGCACGCTCTTCGATCAATGTCATCTGACAAAGTTAGGCAGCAGCGTTTTGTATGTTTTTTTTTTTCGAAGTCTTCTGTTGTTCTGTTGTTTAGAGCGACAGACGCACGGAGGCGCGCAGCGCGCCGCGCTGCGGGATCTCCTGGTTGTTTCCGTACATGGGACCGTTGGACGGCGGCTGCACGTCCAGCAGACCGTACCAGTAGCCCAGCGTGTCCTTCATGAACCCGGTCTTGGTCAGCACCTGGTTCGCGGTAAACTGCGGACCCGAGCCCTCCAGCTCCTTGACGTGCTCCATGACGCACTCCTTGTCAACCACGAAGCCGTCCATCGACATGCACTGAGCGATCGGCATCGCCGCCGACTGCAGCGCCACGTTGCCAAAGTTGCCCAGCGCCTCAATCACGCAGGGATACGACGCCCACTTACCCGTACCCGCCCCCATGTCCACCGACGCGCAGCCCTCCACCGCACTCTGCAGCAGCGGCGTCACGAACGCCGCCTCCGGACTCAGCTGCGGCTTCGAGTCACTGCCCACCAACGCACGCATACCCGGCGCGCGCATCGTCGACGAAATCGCACACGAAGCAATCATCTTCTTCTGTAAAGTTTTTCTGGAACGAGTCCCCTCTTTGCTGAGATAGTTGGAACGAACACACCTTCGACTCAGAAGACAAGTCAGACGAATGATCACACAGGATAATTTCCTGAATGATCACTGATCGCTCTTCTTTGACTTATTGCGCTGCATCAGAAGCGACGAGGAAGTCGCGATGGCGCCGATCAAACAGGGTCGCGGAAATCACGACTCGACGCAAGCGGTCAAGACCTCAGAAACAAAAAATATTCGTCTCCGTCACACACCCACAGATCATCATCATGTCGTACGTCTCGCTGCAGCCGCTCCTGCTCAACAAGCCGCGCGTCGCCGTCGACGCGCGCCCGTGGCACGTCTTCCTGAACGAGCGCGACAACGAGCGCTTTCTGCCGCCGGGAGGAACGATGACGCTCGCCGCGCTCGCGCAAGCCGTGCGCGCCGCCTACGCCGGCGCGCCCTGCTCGGAAGACGACGACTGGCTCATGCGCACGCTCGCGCGCGACGAACGCCGCGCTCTTCTGTTCACGTACGTGCCCGACCTGACCATGTCGCTACCAAACTCGCCCTTCATTCCCAGCCGACTCGACGTCAACACGCGCGCGCGCGTCGTCGCGCTCCTGCTGCGGCGCGCGTTCCGACCGCGCGACGACGAAACCGTCGACGAACGCTGGCTGCAGCAGCGACTTGACCCGCAGCGCAGCCGCTGGTTCGCCACACTGAGCGACGTCGTCGGCGACCCCGCGCACTATCACGAGCGCTGGAAAGCGCGCGCGTTCCAGCTGCACGTCAGCTCCTACGGCGACCGAACCAACGAACAGCTGCAGCGCGACTGGAACGTCATTGTCGACGGCGCAGAAGGAGCAGAAGGAGCGAATGAAGCAGCAGACGCCGTCGTCGCGCCGCGCGAACGCGAGCTGCTGCTCTACCCCGCGCGCCTGTTTGTCGTCGCGCGCTGGCTGCAGCGACTCGGCTTCCGACACGTCATGGACTGGGACGCCGTCGTGCCCGCGCCCGACGAAGCACGAGCGCAAATCGTCGCGCCCGAACGCGAACTACTTCTCGTCGGCGCGCCCACGCACGCGCACGCGGCGGACTCGACGGCGGCAGCAGCAGCAGCAGCAGCAGAAGCAGCAGCAGCATCAGACTCCGAACCGAAAACGAACGCATCGCAGCTGACGCACGCTCAGCGACTACAGACGAACTCGTCGTCGCACGCATCGCAGCTCACGCACGCTCAGCGACTCCAAATGTCCATTCTCTGGCTGCACGGCATCGTGCCCGACGACGTCAGCGAAAACGACGACAAAAAGCACCGACACGAAGCCGGCGACGACGACGACGGCGACGACGACGACGGCGACGAAAGCAAGAGCAATCGAAACCGTCCGCACTGGCGACTGCGACACGTCTCCGGCTGGACCGCGCAGCAACTGCGACCGCGACTCGCGCGCGCGCGCGCCTGAGAGTTTTTAAGGATCAGCTGACAATCGACAGACACAAGAACAAAAAAAATAGCTTTCGATGCTGACCACCGCCGCCGACGAACGACTCGTCGTCTTTCCACTGCGGTCGCTCGCCACGTTCGACTACTACAAGCGCGCCGTCGCCTCCTTCTGGACCGTCGAAGAGGTCGACCTCGCGCACGACCTGCGCGACTGGCGAGAACGACTCTCCCCGCAAGAACGCGCCTTCATTGAATCCGTACTCGCCTTCTTCGCCGCCTCCGACGGCGTCGTCAACGAAAACCTCGCCGTCAACTTCTTTCGCGAAGTCCAGCTCGCCGAAGCGCGACTGTTCTACGGCGTGCAAATCGCCATCGAGGGCATTCACGCAGAAATGTACAGCCTGCTGATCGACACGTACGTGCGCGACGACGACGCGCGAAAACAGCAGCTGCTCGCCAGCGTGCGCTTCGGCGGCGGTCCGGCGACCAACAACAACAACACCACGACCACGACCGCGCTGCCCTGGATTCAGCGCAAGGCGGACTGGGCGCGCGCGTACTTTGACGCCCAGACGCGCTCGTTTGCGGAACGACTCGTCGCGTTCGCCTGCGTCGAGGGCATCTTCTTCAGCGCCTCCTTCTGCGCCATCTACTGGCTCAAGAAACGAGGACTCATGCCCGGACTCACCTTCAGCAACGAACTCATCAGCCGCGACGAGGGACTGCACACCGAATTCGCCGCCCACCTGTTTCGCGACCTGCTCACTCCCGCGGAAAAAGAACGCGCCTCCGACGACGTCGTGCGCGCCATCGTGCACGAGGCCGCGCTCGTCGAACTCGAATTCGTGCGCGGCGCGCTGCCCGTCGCCGTCATCGGCATGAACGCAGAACTCATGTCCGACTACGTGCGCTTCGTCGCCAACCGACTGCTCGCGCTGCTGCTGCCACACAACGCAACACCCGCCTTCGACGAACGAGCGCAAAACCCCTTCGACTTTATGAACATGATCAGCGTCTCGTCCAAAGCCAACTTCTTTGAAAGCAGAGTCTCCGCCTACGCGCGCGCCGGCGTGCGCACGAGCGCAGGAAGCGGCAGCAACGAAGCCGCCGACACTTCTGCTGCTGCTGGAGCAGCAGGCACCGACACACACGAACACGCACGAAACGCACCCGTGACCGACGCCGACTTCTGACGTTTCGTACAAAAATTGTACAAAAAGCGAACAATAAAAAACGCACAACCAAATACGTCACACACACACACCAACAAAAAAAAATCCATGGCGACGGCGGAACAGAGCGTAACGACGAACGAGCGCGTGCTGCGCGCCGTGCGCGCCGCCGTCGCGCGCGACCTGCCCGTCGCCGCTCTGCAGCAGACGCCGTCCCGCGCCGTCGCTTGCGCGCTCGCGGAAATCTACCGACTTGTCGCGCGCGACTCCGCGCTGCGCGCCCAGCTGCACGCGCGCGTCGTGCTGCTCGACTGGACGCTGGCGGAACACGCGCTCGTCGGCTACTGTCGCGACGACGACGAACAGGTCGCGCAAGAACTCGAAGCATTTGCACGCCTGCTCGACAACGCAACCAGCGACGACGACTGTTTACGCGCGCGGATGCACTTCGACCACAACATGACCAACGTCAATCGACTCGTGCGAAACTACGAACGCGCCAAGAACGCGTGAGCGCATTTCGAATGAGAGAGCGCGCGCGCGCGCTCGCAAGCGAATAGATAGAAGCAGCAGCTTAAAGACTCAGTCTCGTTTTTATCCTGTACTCATCGACGCCACGACGGGTCGCTCCAGTCGGTGTGCACGAAGAACCGGTCGGGATGGCCGTCGATCGGCGTCAGCAGAAGGATTGATGTTCCGTCGCACAACCACTCTTGTTCACACGAACGTAGCGTGTTCTGCAGCATGTCGAGCAGCGTGTGCGCCGTCACGCTTTTGGTCTCAGCGTGCGGCGTCACATACACGTCGTGAACCCCGCTGTTGAAATTGATCACCGGCGCCGTCACGTGCAGCAGCAGCGCCTGCTCCAGCTCGTCCACGCCCTGCTGCGCGCCCTCGCCGCGCAGCAGCGCCGTCAGAATCGGCGGAAGACGATCCATCTGGTCGCTTAACGAACTCGACACCGCACTGCGCGCGTTCGACGTCGGACGCGTCGACGAAATCCGCACCTCCGTGCGAAACTGGGCTAGATAGTCAACGCTCATGCGCTCACCTTCTATCTATATTTGATTTGATTGTATACTGAAATTACTTGGACAGCGGCGCCACGATTGGCATCGTAATGATACCCGTTTCGTCGTCGACGTGCACGCCGCGCAGCGGGAACACGTTGACGCTGGTGCAGGCGTGCGCGCAGCCCGCCAGCTGCGCGTCGCGGCGCTCAAAGTGCGAGCGCAGACCCACCATCAGCTGCATGGTCGACTGCGCGTCGTTCGGCTCCGGCAGCGGGTTCAGGTCGCGCGCGCGAATCGTCTGCAGAGTCGGCTGCATGATGATGTCGTTGATGTTGTCGTGTCGTGCAGAGACGAGCTGTTTGTTTTACGTCAACACCACGTCGCACCATCCCTCGTCCAACGTCCACGTCACGGTGGCGCTGCGCGAGCTCAGTACGTCGGCCTCCACTCGACGCATGAACGGACCGATAACCGACCTTTCGACGTCGTCAGCCCTGCGCGCCCAACTCGCGCGCGACCAGATCCAGCGTAATCTCGACCAGGCGCGCGACCGCGCCGTCCGCGTCCAGCGCCGCCGGACCCGCCGCCGCCTGCTGACTCGCCAGCTCGACCGACAGCTGCTCCAGCGCCGCCTTGGACAGCGCGCGCGCAGCCGTCTTTCCAATCTCCGCCTGCTGCAGCAGCGGCTGCGACGCGTACAGCAGCAGCGGCCAGCCGTCCGACCACGTCTTCCAGCCGCCGCCGCCCGGAAACGGCAGCGCCGTCTGCAGACGGCGCGGCGTCCAGTAAGCTGCACCCGCACCCGACGACGCAGCAGAAGCGGAGGAAGCAGCAGCAGAAGAAGAAGAGGAAGCGGACAAGGAAGCGGAGGATGCGGAGGAAGCGGCGCGCGCCTTCCACTTCTGTGTCAGCGGCATGGGGATCGAGCGCGCGCACAGAGCCGCCAGCGTCTGCGACACCGACTCGCGCGCCTCCAGCACGCGCGCGTACGCCGACTGCTGCACCTCGCTGTCGCCCACGTAGTCCAGCGCCAGCAGCGACGCGGGCGCGTCGACCGTCTCCTGCTGACCTTCTACAGACGAAGACGAAACCACCGTCGCCGGCTCGGGCGCCACCTTCGCGTACGACTTGGCGAACGAACTCGCATCCACGCACGCGCCCCACGCCTCCACGTCGCTCCACGCATCCGCATCCAAGAAATGCAGCGCGCGCACGCCCTTCAGCTGCCAGGCGTCGCCCGCGTACAGCGCATTGACCCACGCCGCAATCGAAATCAACAGAATGTCGATCGCGCCGCGCCCCACGTCGCGCAGCACCTCGTCGCGCGCAGAACGCGACACGCTGCCGTCGATCACGTCCACGCGCGCGGGCTGCGTGCGCTCGACCAGCTGCTGCGACTCTGAATCCTTAACCAGCTTCGTCACCTCCGTGCTCGACAGCAGCGCCACGAGCGCGTCGCGACGCGCGCCGTCCAGCGGATGCAGCACCACTACCTGCGGCCAGCGACCCACCGTCAGCAGATTGGTCAGCAGCGTCTGCGCGATGGGCGACGACGACGACGTCAAAGTCGACGTCACGGAAACGGTTGAGGACGCGCTCGCGGTTGACGAGTCCACGTCGGCGCGGAACACGCGCACGGCGGGGAACTGGGCGGCGAGCGCGGCGTGCGCGCGCGCGTCAAACACGCAGACGCGACCCAGCAGCGACCAGGTCGGCGCCAGGCGGTACGGCGGCTGCAAAACAATGCAGTGCGACGACGCCGGCAGGTGCTCGCGCTCCAGACCGTGCGGCGGACGGTCCACCACCAGCAGCGACGCGCGCGAAAAAGACGAGAAGCGCTCCACGTACGCGTGCGGCGTGCAGATCAGCACCGTGATCACGCGCTGTGACGGCGCGTCGCCGCCGCCGGCCGCGCCGCGCGCCAGCAGCGCCGCGCGCTCAATCCGGCTCGCCCAGACGTCCACCGCCAGCGCGGGCGCAATCACGACCACGGTCTCCTGCGGGCGCGCGTCCGACAGCAGCAGCGCAATCACCGCCAGCTGAGCATCCACGCAGTCGTCCCACTGCACCAGCAGCGCGTCCGACGACATCTGCGCGCTCGCATAGTGCGCCAGCAAGTCGCCGTGCGGCGCTTTCGAGGCCGCAATCTTTTTTACGCGCGCCATGGACGGCGTCGACGCCGTCGCGCCCGTCACGACCGACCAGCGACCAGAGAGCGGCGACAGAACCACGCGCGTGGCGCCGCTGCTTCCTGCTGCGCTTCCGCTTCCTGCGCTCCCTCCTGCAGCGAAAGAACCGTCGTCCTCCTGCTTGACAGACAAGAAGTCGCTGTTGCCGTCGCCAGCGTCGCCGCCGCCGTCGCCGCCGTCGCCACCGTCGCCGTCGTCGTCGTTCCACGACCACGCGCGCAAAGCGCCGCCGCCGCCGTTGCCGCGCGCCACGTCGCCGTCCATCTCCACGCGCGCGTCCGCGTCCACCAGACACGAAAACGGGTTCGCGCCCGACAGCACCACAATCGACGCCTCCGACCCGCTGTCCAGACGAAACCGCGGCTGGCGCAACAGCGCCGGCGCCGAGCGCGCGGACGACGAAGACGACGCACTCGTCGACGACGCGCTCGCACCCGCAGCACCGCGCCACTTCACGCGCGCAGACGCCATCACTCTTGAGTTTTGTTTCTCTGTGTGCGTCAAATTGAAGCGATGAAAAATCAATGACACGTCGCGCTCGCTTTTTTTCCTGTCACACTTTCTTGGCGGGCGCGCGTCTCTGAGCACCCGAGAGCGCGCGCCTCCGAGCGCCGCCGCCGCCGCCAAACGTTTCGTCTTCGTCGTATTCCTGACCCTTCGACTCTGTCTTTTGCGTCTGCGGCTGCTGCGGCGTCTTCTCTTCGCCGTACTGCAGTCGAATGGGCGCAGGCAACGCCGCCGCCCGTCTTGCAAGATACGCCGCGCGCGGTGTCGTGTTGATCGCGAGAGAAGACGACGACGGGCGCGGCGTCGACCGGATCGCGCCCGCGGACGACGACGACGACGACCCCGTCGACACGCCTCTGAACTCGACGAACGCGGCGCCGAAAATGTAATCGTACTGATGCGACACCTGCAGCGCCTGGCGGTCGCTCAACAGACTCATTCCCAGCACGTCGTCCGCGTGCGCCATCATGTAGTCCATGAACTCGACGCAGCCGGCGTCGGAATTCAAATCGAAAGCGCCGTTCGTGAAAATGTTGTACTCGTCCGGCAGGCGCAGCGACGGCGCTCGGGCTCTGAGCTCGTTACCAGCGCGCAGCAGCGCCAGCAAAATCGACAGACGCGTCGTCGTCGCACCCACCTTCTGCGCGCCGCAGTGGAGAAAGCACGGATGCGACCAGACCGCAATCCGAACCAGGTCCTGCAGACTCAAGTCGCCAGTCAACGATATACGAATCGCTCTCCGCTGCGGCGGAAACACGTAGACGAGCTCGTTCCACAGCGGACTGAAGTTGTAATAATTCCGTTCGTTGCTCATCTGAAAATGCAGAAATTGCAGACTGCTGGACGGCTGCAGAAAGAACTCGATTGCGTTGCGCTGTTGCCCGGGCAACGGGTCGTAGACTTGAAACGTGTTGTTCTTGACGCTTTCGACCGTGACGTGGCGACGTACGGCGCCCAACTGACACCAGAGATTGGCTTGGGGGAATAAAACTTCATCCATGTAGGTTGTCAATGTAAATATCTGTTTGTCCGACACTGTCGCCTTGAAGACGTACTCGTTCAGCTGCGGAACGAAGCCGGGCAGCGTGCTGAACGCTACGGTCTCGATCAAGTGCCTCGGTAGCGACGCCCACCTGGAAACGTGACTCCTGGCGCGATCGTCCGCGCACAACAGGTTCACCAGACCGACTTCGTCCTGTCTCGAATGCAAATAGCCGATCGACGACAGATCCAGACGCACATTCAGTCGAGCCTTGACCGGAACGCGCAGCAGCGTGAACGAATACGCGTCAGACGCAACGGCGCGATCATGAAAGCTGCCGTCAATGCGAAAGCGCGGCGGATCCGATGCAGTCACGGAGGCGACGCTGTACGCCACGAAGCGATCGCCGACGTCGCACGAAAACTGAGAGCCGACCGCAGGCACAGGTCCCTGCGTCACCGTAAACTCGCCACTGGCCTCGTCCAACGTAGCTTCAAACGTTTCTTCGTCATTCCGTTCAAACAGTATACGCACACCGTAGAATCGCACATTCGTCTGACTTTCGCCTCGGTAAAATTCTTTGACTCTGAACTCGCGGCTATTTGTCCTGCTGACGGAATCGACCGTCAATTTGAAAATCTGATTATTCGAAAGAATGCCAAACAAGACGGTTCCGACAGGAGGCGAAGTCTCAAACGATGTAAAGATTTTGTCAGGAGAAGAATACGAGCAGTCCAACTGAAATGCAAAAAAGTCTCGGACGGCTCCCAAGCTGCTGCCGTCTGCGTCCTTCACAAACTCGCTGTTGACCAGGTCCATGTAGCGATGGCAAATCACCGGACTTCTGCGCCGACCGTAAGGAACGTTTTCCATGACGCGAACGACGCGGCGACCGTCGATGTCAAGACTTTCCGACACCGTAAAAACGACGTGCGATTCGTCGATGAAACAGATGATCTTTTCACCGACCGCCGGCGCCGTTCCAAAGACCACGGTGAACTCGCCGCGCTCGTTGACCGTCGCCAGAAAGACGAAGTGCTCGGGGTCGACCACGGAGACTGCGCGCGCGTCCGACGTGCCCACGATCTGAAATCGAAACGAGGTCTCCGCCTGAATCAGCGTTTGGCTGACCACGTGCTGCGCCGCCATGCACGCCGCCAAGAAGCGCGACGGACTGCTCGACGCCGGCATCGTCGCCAGCGACTGCAACAGACCCAAGACCGCAGCAATCGACTCCGAGGTCAGAAACTTGCGAAGTCCCATCAACGCATTCACGTCGCGCGACAATTGCACCCCAAAGTGCGTTCCTGGCAGTGACGTCAGACTGTACTGAACATCGTACCTTTGTTGGATCGCCATCGTATATGTAAGAAACGCTTCAAAGGCGGCTTCATACCGGTCTTTGTCGACCGACGCATCTACATCGTATTCCAGAACCTTCTTGGGATCACGCCGGTCCAGCTTCGCGGTCAGCAGCTTGGCATCCTCCGGCTTCAGCGAGTTGGCGATCATCAAAATCGAGCTCTGCGTCGGCATAGTGAAGCTCGCAAACGTGACGTCGTGCTGAGCGGCTGCAACCACGTCGTAATTAGAACCAGCACTCAATTGAAAACTATTATTATAATCGGAAATATCGTAGTACTCATCGTAGTGGACGTCGTGCAGCGCGAGCGGAATGTCGACCGCCGGATGCGCGATTCTCAGCGAATACGTTCTATAACCCGCCGGTCCTGAAGCAGTCGATAAATACGTTGTTTGAAAGTTTTGAACGGGAATGTAGACCAGCGATACGTATTTTTCCTTAGCGATGGTGCGCAGCAGAGACAACGAAGACTCGGCGCTCTTGAGCAGCGGAAACGACAGCGTCTGGTCCAAGACGTAGTAACAAGGCAAGTCCTCAAGCAGTCGTTGATAAAGCTCTTGGCGATCATAAGGATTGAACTGCGACATCAAATCATTGGTCAGATATCGAACGATGGAGATGGCGTGGCTGCTGTGCGATCCGCTGCTGGAACTGACCGTCAGATCAATCGCCGCCAAAACGTGCGCCGTCCCAGAAGAATCGACAATCACGTCCTCGACCACGCTGTCTGCGCTGCTGACGACGGTAAAACTGTCGTCCGACACATTGCGCAAGTAGTACGGAGTCCCGTAATGATACAGGGACAGCAACGTGCTCTGATGGCCGCCGAAGGTTAGTTGTTGTCCAGTTGACGTATCAATGTTGTTGTACAGGTGCTGAATCATTGCGTGCGTAAACTCAACTTCTTCGTCGACCGCGAGATCGGTGTAGTCGTCGCGAATCATGATCATGGTGCGCAAGACGGCGTCCTCCAGAAACGTTCTCAACAGATCGATCTGACTCAGCACGCTGCACTCGACCGCGTCTCCTGCCGCGCTCCAGTCGCGCGACGAAATTCGAAACGAAGTCGCGCCCACCTCGACCTGCACGTGCACCGGCGACCCCGCCGTCTGCGTCTTCTCAAACGTCACCAGCGGAATCGACAGTTCAAACTCCTGACCCTGACCTCGACGATTTACGACCTGCGACGTCGCCGCCTGATTCGGAAAACGCAGCCAGCCATCCAGTGCAATGTTGCGCGCCTGCGACGCGTCGTCGTCAACTCGCATGACGTTGAGCGCACCGTGCTCAAATCGCGCGCCAACGTCAAACGAGTTGCAGCCTCCGACCGTCACGATCCGGTCGCCGGGCAGAACCAGAACCGAACCCTCCGTGACGAATGCGTTCGACACGGAAATGATGTCGAATCCGTCTTTCGTCGACCGCCGCTGCAGACGCGCACTCGATTCGTTGACAGGAATGACAGAGAACAGGTGATTCATGCGCGACAACAGCCCCATGATCGAGAATTCGCGTCGCTCTTGGCGCGACAGAACCGGCGTTTTCCGCAACGCCTCCAACGAACGCTGCAGCGCCGACTGGTGCTCGTGACTGGTCCTTGTAGACTGCAACATGGGTAGAATGACATTCTCTCGAATGAGGCGGTTGCGATCCCGATTCTGAAATGCACGCTCGCGCACGAACGGCAGAGCCATCAAGGAACGAACGACCGCATTGAAGTAGCAGATGCCGAACGGATTGGTCGGACGCGTCGTTTCGGAAGGAACGCTGCAGTTCAGTTTCGCAGCGACTTGCGCGTCCAATCGATCGAAACGCGCATCGTCCAGCTGACTGGGCGAGAGCACGCGCGAAGCCAGGCGCGACGATCGCGGCGACGTAGAATCAGAACGCGGTCCCGACGGCGTCCTGATCGCGGGCGCCGCCATTTTTTTTTAACCCCCCCCTTCGCTCTTTGTTTGTCTTTAAAGTTTAGATCCGCGAAGAACGAGGAGCGAGCAGCGAGGAGCGACTCGACGCACTCGATTGCGTCGTATTGGAGCGACCCTTTCGAGGCCCACTAGGGTCGATGAAAGGTCGTGGAAATCACGACGGACAGAGCTACTCCAAGGCGACGTGTTTCTTGACGCTAACCGACGCTGACGCCGACGGTCGCTCGTTAGTCAGAGTCGGTCGAGCTGCGTCGAGTGCGCGAGAGCGTCTGACGTACTGAGCGCTGTTTCACAGTGACGTGCACAGAAAGTTGTTGAACCGAAAGCGCCGCGCGCCGATCGTCTGCACAAAGGCGGCGGTCAGCAGACGATGACGCTCCGCGCCCCAGAGCCAGACCTCGTCCAGCTCCACGACCGCGCCGTCGACGTCAGACGACACGTCGCGGTCAAACTCAAAGTGCAGCGGCTGATAAGGCATGCTGCTGATGAAGAGCGGAACCTCCACGCGCACAGAACCCGCGCCCGAAAACAGCGCCACCGCGTCGCCCGTCCCGTCGCCCGGAAAACCAGCCGTCAGACGCCAGCCCAACGACTCGTCTCGCAACAGCAGCGTCAACGACAGCAACACGTCCGCGTCCTGATTGCGCACCACTCGGAACACGCGCGCGCCTGAAACCGACGCGTCAAACGGAACGCGACGCGACACGCGGCGCAGCGAGTCCACGTCGCCGAAACGCGCGCGCGACTCCGCGCTCGTCTCGCGGCGCAGCGCCTGCGCGTTGCCGTCCACCGAATCGAGCGCGGCCGCGCGCGCGATCGACGCCTGCAAATCAGCCGGCAACGTCGCGCTCCACTCCGGACTCTGCACGCGCACGCCGTCCTGAAAAGAAGTCGCCGCCGACAACATGGACGCGCGACCGCGCACACTGACGAACGCGCGCAGAACGTTCGTTCAAAAAGGTGCACGATAAATTTTTGTATGCGCAAAAAAACAAAAGAAACGAAACTTCAAATGTCGGATCGACAACTATTTCACGTAAAGGGCATTCCAGGCTCTGGGAAAACGTATCTGCTGAAAAAGCTGCCGAAAGGCGTCGCCTGCTTTGACACCGACGACATCTTTACCGAGGCGTACCGTCGGCTGCTGCGCCAACAGAAGAAGGTCAGCGACCGCAGCGTGCGCGCGCTCGCACTGCGAATGCTCGACAAAAAGGTTGCGCGACACGCGGTCGCGGTCGTCGTCGGCATCACGCTGCCCGTCAAGCGCGCCACGAAAACGTATTTCATACAGCAGAGCGTCGCCGAATTGAAGAAGGCGTACAAACGAGTCGTCGCGCGCGAAATCGCCAAATACAAGCTGCTGCAGAAGAAGACTGCGCTCGCGCGCCTGCTGAAGATGGCGCCGAATGCCATCATTCAGCATTTGCGACACGAGTACCACATCGGTGCCGTCGACATTCTCGCGGGCGAAAAGGCGTACATCAAAATGTATCGACAGGCCTATGCGTTCGAAAAACGCAACGGACTACAAATTCTGACGCAGAAGAAGATCATTCGCGACATTATGGCGACGTTTCGTAAGGTGCGGATATAACGTGACGTAGCCGTCAGCTCATGATCGTTTCAGAGTCATGGGCAACAGCGAGTCGGCGCAGGGCGCGTGGATCGGCGGCTGGCTCTTCGGCGCGATCCTGGCGCCCGTGACCGGCGGCGCGTCGCTGATTGCAGCCGGCGCGGTCGTGACCGGATCCACCGTCGCGCTCGCGCACCACAACGAAAAGCGCACGCCGCCGTCCGCCAACCCCATGGCTGACCGCCTGATCGGATTCGCCGGCGGCGGCGTCGGAGCTGCCTGTGGCGGCGCCGTCGCACTCGGCGCCGACGTCGCCGTCTCCGCCAGCGTCGGCAGCGTCGCCGTCGTCGTGCCTCTTACCAGAACGGCGCAACCGAAACTGCTGCAGAACGACGACCGCGCGCCCGAAGTCTTCAAACCCTCCACGCCTTCTGTCGCCGCCGCTAAGCCGACGACCGCTTCCGCCGCCGGCGCCAAACCGACATCCGCTTCCGCCGCCGGCGCCAAACCGACGACCTCTGCCGTCGTCGCTTCCGCCGCCAAACCGACGACCGCTGCCGCCGCCGCCGCCAAACCGACGACCGCTTCCGCCGTCGCCGCCAAACCGACGACCGCTTCCGCCGCCGGCGCCAAACCGACGACATCTGCCGCCGCCGCCGCCTCCGCCGACGCCAAGCCTACAATACCGAAAATTCAGTCCTCGTCCTTCTCGGCGTCAAAGGTGTCGCGATCGCAATCCGTCACGCACACGACCTGCTCCAAGTCAACCGCCGACCCACAGCTCGAACGGTGCACTATCGATCGTGTCAAAGTCAAGCTCGACAACGGATCCGTCAGCTCCGAAGCCGGCGTCGCCGTCCGCGATCGGCGCGAACAGCACAGCGTTCTGA
>Ga0172373_10001916_pt1 | contig 32906 bp, 33 predicted proteins | sample Lak10m_2_FD_114546 | JGI IMG/M metagenome (GOLD analysis project Ga0172373, IMG submission 114546) | Freshwater microbial communities from Kabuno Bay, South-Kivu, Congo - kab_092012_10m | ecosystem: Environmental > Aquatic > Freshwater > Lake | place: Democratic Republic of the Congo...
CTGAAACACATAGAAAACAACTCCTCTGGCTATAAGGTCAATTGGTAACCTATCTTCATGGACATCCTCAGCCATATTGAAAATGAGATTGGATGGGTGACTCTTAATCGACCACAGGCTTTAAATGCATTTTCTATAACCATGGCGCGCGGCCTTCATCAGCTTTTACAAACATGGGAAAATACAACTACTGTGAAAGCCGTTGTTATTGAGGGAGCTGGAGGTAAAGCTTTTTGTGCGGGTGGCGATGTTCGAGCTCTTTATGAAGCCAAAAAGCGCGGAGACCTCCAAGCGTGCAAAGATTTCTTTCGGGAAGAGTATGCTCTTAACGCTAAGATTTATCAGTACACTAAACCTTACGTTGCACTGATGGATGGCATTACTATGGGGGGCGGCATGGGAGTTTCCGTCACTGGATCTCACCGCATCGTCACGGAGCGCGCTCTTCTTGCTATGCCTGAAACAGGAATTGGTCTTTTTCCTGACGCAGGTGGCACCACCTTTTTAAACCAAATTTCCGGCGTTATGGGGCTCTACTTAGGTCTTACGGGCACCCACCTTAAGGTGGAAGATGCCTTATGGACCGGTCTTGCTACCCACTTTATACCTTCCGCGACATTGCCCTTTTTTAAGGCAGACTTATTAGCAGGACTATCCCTTGAAGATGCCCTGTCGTTGCATTCTCAAGCGCCTCTGAAACAAGGATTTTTAGAACATCATCAAGAGCTCATCGAAACTTATTTTAACAAACCCTCTCTTACAGAGATTTTGGACGATTTGAAAAACGATCCTGCCCCTTTTGCTCAAAATACATATAACACGTTAAGGTCAAAGTCTCCTACAAGCTTAGCTGTGACTTTTCGTCAATTAAAAGAGATAGGGCCCCGTCTTTCTTTTGCAGAGCGCATGGAGATGGAACTCTCTCTTAGCCATCATTTCCTTAAAGGACATGATTTTATGGAAGGAATCCGAGCTCTTCTTGTTGATAAGGATCAACTCCCAAGGTGGAAGCCGGCAACCGCAGAGGACGTGCAGCCACATGATATTGAGGCTTATTTTTCTCCTCTTCGATGATTTTATTTTATAAAAGAATCGTAAAATTAATAAATAATAAATAAAAAAAATTGATATTCTGTAAAAAATTACAAAAGGACGATATCATGTACAAAAAAAATTCTTTTCATATTAGGTTTATTGTCTACTCAGGCAAGTATTAGTTCTGTGTGGTCACAATGCAATCCTACCGGCTGTGATAGTGCTTGCATTCCTTCTTCTACCTGCACGGGAAACACGCTCAGCAGCTGTGAATTTAATTGTGAGACCGGCCCTGGCATTGAACATATACGTTCAAGAAAAGCGACCTCGAAGTAAAGTAGACGGTTAAAAGCGCTTACAAAATGAAGCGTCTGAAAGAGCTCCCTATTGCCTCTGACCTAACCTTAACACCCATCAATTTCTAGCTCGAGGATGACAAAGAAGAAAAAACTGACGGGTGGCAAGCAAACTATACACACCTCTGTTTTTTTCTTGACATTTCCTCCTTTCTTAGAGTAGCTTTTACACATATTTACTAGAAAATTTGTCTTTTGATAGCGAGGGATAAGCCCTTAAGCTAGCTAAAGCGTTAGAAAACGAGTTAATCTATGAAAATCGTAAATTCTTTAAAGACCATCAAATTAAGGGACAAGAACTGCCGCGTGATTCGACGCAAGGGGCGGATCTATGTCATTAATAAGCTCAATCCACGTTATAAAGCCCGCCAAGGTTAACCCTAAGCATCGGAGATAAAAGATGGCTCGCGTTACTGTTGAAGATTGCATTCGCGTCGTTCCCAATCGCTTTGATCTTGTTCTTCTGTCTGCTCAAAGAGGACGTCAAATTTCCGCAGGCTCTCCTTTGACCATTAATCGGGATAATGACAAAAATCCCGTTGTGGCCTTACGTGAAATTGCGGATCAAACTATTTCTCTTGATGACCTCCAAGAAAACTTAATTCAAGGCCTGCAAAAACACTTACAAAGTGATGAGCCAGACGAAGAACTCTTGGGTCTTATGGTTGAGGAAAACTCTTATGCGGGAGAGCCCGCACATCAGCTTGAAATTGAAGGACTTGCTCTTGATGATGAAACAAGTGATGATGATGAAGAGTTATTTGAAGACATTGCTGAGGAGGAGTGATCAGCATTCAGTATAGCCGTGTAGCCCTACTCAGAAGTTTTTTCGTGGGAATTAATCTTTCTCTTTCTGTCTGTTGCTGCACTCCTACACCGCCCCGCTGCTACACTAAAAAATGATCCGTCAATACGAGCTGGTTGAAGCTGTCAAAGCCTACGATCCCAATGCGGATGAAGATCTTTTAAATCGTGCCTATGTGTTTGCAATGAAGGCACACGGAGCGCAAGAACGTGCCTCTGGAGATCTCTATTTTACCCATCCTTTAGAAGTTGCCGGCATCTTGGTCGGCATGCATCTTGATGTTGCAACGATTGTGACAGCCCTCCTTCATGATACTATTGAAGATACTGTTGCGACTCTCGAGGAGATCGAAACACTCTTTGGTAAGGAAATTGCTTTTCTTGTAGATGGAGTAACAAAACTTTCTCAAATTGAATTTCAATCGGACAAGACAAAACAAGCAGAAAACTTTAGAAAACTCCTTATTGCCATGTCTTCGGACATCCGCGTCCTTCTCATCAAACTCGCAGATCGTCTTCATAATATGCGCACGCTTCATTTTATAGAAAATGAAGCAAAGAGAGTGCGCATTGCCCAAGAAACGATGGAAATTTATGCTCCTCTCGCGGAACGTATTGGTCTCCATACAGTAAAAGATGAACTTCAAAATCTCGCTTTTGCACAACTACACCCTGATGCTTATACGTCAATTGTAGCACGCTTAGCCTTTTTACATGAGCAAGGAACGGACTTTCTCTCCCCAATTGTCGATGAGTTAAAGCAAACTCTTGAAGAGAATGGGATTAAAGCTTTTGTGGCAGGGCGTGAAAAAACGCCTTACTCCATTTGGCGTAAGATGAAAAACAAAAATATCACCTTCGAACAGCTGTCTGATATTATTGCTTTTCGAGTTATTGTAGATACAATTCCCGACTGTTACCGAGCTTTAGGAGTCATTCACAGTACCTATCCCGTGGTCCCAGGGCGTTTTAAAGATTATATCAGTACTCCTAAACAGAATAATTACCAATCTATCCATACAGCTGTTATTGGCCCCCATCAGTATCGTATCGAAACTCAAATCCGTACTAAAGAAATGGATGAAATATCCGAGTTGGGTGTAGCGGCTCATTGGCAATACAAACAAGGAACTTCCCATGACGGATATCAATATCGTTGGCTTCGAGGGCTTCTTGATATTTTAGATAACGCAGAGGGCCCTGAGGAATTTTTAGAGCATACAAAGCTCGAAATGTTTCAAGATCAGGTTTTTTGTTTTACCCCTAAAGGAGATCTTATCACTTTGCCACGGGGGGCCACATCTATTGACTTTGCTTATGCTGTTCACTCCAACATAGGAGATCATTGTACAAGCGTCCGTATCAATGGGCGAATGATGCCGCTGCGAACTGAACTTGAAAATGGTGATCAGGTTGAAATCATCACTTCCAAAACACAGCATCCCTCTCCTACATGGGAACGTTTTGTCGTAACGGGAAAGGCCCGCGCTTGTATTCGACGATTTGTCCGTCAGCAAATGCACCAACAATTTGTTGAATCCGGCAAAGCTATGCTTCAAAAAGCTCTTCGACAAGAGCATCTTGATTTTGATGAAAAAAATCTTGAAAAAGCTCTTGAGCCCCTTGGTGTAAAATCCACTGAGGACGTTTATGCCTATTTAGGCGAAGGGTTAAAAACAACCACTGATTTGATTCGACTTCTTTATCCAGATCATAAAGCCGCTCCACGCACGAAAGGGGACCACTTTAAATCCGAATCTCCCAAAAAAATAAAAGAAGAAACGTTTGCTATTTCAGGCCTAATTCCTGAAATGCCTGTTCATTTTGCAGGATGTTGTCATCCTATACCGGGAGATCATATTGTTGGAATTGTTATCACAGGAAAAGGGGTCACCATCCATACTTCCACCTGCAAAACTCTTGATCGATTTATGGATACTCCTGAGCGCTGGCTTGACGTTAACTGGAACGAAGATTCACAAGATGTAGAACTTCATGCTGCTCGGATTTCAATGGTCATTGTTCACCAACCCGGAAGCATCGCCGCCATAACAACGATTATAGCTCGTCAAAATGCAAATATTGTTAATTTAAGATTTAAGAACAGAACGTTTGATTTTTATGAAATCAGTATAGATTTAGATGTGAAAGACTTAGACCATTTAAAAAATATTATTGCAGCACTGCGCATGTCACAGCGGGTTATTTCAGTGGAGAGAGGATGATCATTGGTATTGGCGTTGACTTAGTGGATATAAGACGCATTGAACGTCTTCTCCAAAGATATGGAGCTCAATTTACACACAGGGTATTTACTCAAGAGGAACAAGCTTACGCTAATAAAAGTTCTCATCCAACGCGGGTTTACGCCAATCGATTTGCAGCAAAAGAAGCTGCTGCTAAAGCCTTGGGCACCGGCATGCGAGGGGGAATTGACTGGAAAGATATTGAAGTGTCTCGTGCTTCTTCCGGGGCCCCTTCCCTTCGTTTTCATGGAAGAGCTTATGAAAAATTGATGTCTCGTCTTCCCGCTGGATATACGGGATGCAGCCATGTCTCTTTTTCTGATGAGCCACCTTATTCAACTGCCTTTGTCGTGATTTCAGCTCTGCCTACGGAAAGCTTTATTTCTTAAAGAACAAGCGATTGAGCTGAGCGCAGAATCTCCTCCGCTTCAGAAGTATACTTTTCACCACTTCCTCCTCCGTGAAGCATCATACCAGACGCTAGTCGGGGCTCTCCCCCCATATTTTTACGACCTTGTATAATGATACGACGAGCCGATTTATTGGGCCCCGCCCATAGCGGGTAGATGATAAGGCTTCCTACTTTGTTATCTAACTGAGAAAGAATCTCAGACAAACGCTCTGGCCTATGAATCATCGTAAATGTTCCTCTTGGCTTAAGCATTTTAAGGCAACATTTTAACCACTTCCCCAGATCTACAGTTTCTGTGTTAGCCTGAGCTTTACTTGGAATGGGTGATGACTGAGTTCGGCTGTACTCATAATAAGGAGGGTTTGTCATCACATGATCAAAAGAATGTGGTTTAAGAACAGCTGGAGGAGAAAGAAGATCCCCTTTTATGATCTCGACTCGATCTATGAGTTGGTTTGTTTTAATATTTGTTAAGGCCAACTCTACTAAATCCGTTTGAATTTCAAGACCTGTCACTTTTGCATGAGGACAACGCACAACCAAAGAAAGCGACGCTGTTCCTACACCAGCCCCAACATCTAGGATTTTCTCATGAGGTTTTGGATGGATGCATGCCGCCAGAAAAAGGGGATCAATTCCAGCTCGATATCCTTCGGAAGGTTGAATAAGTTTCAGTCTTCCACCTAAAAAACTATCTAAGGTTTCACTCAAAACACTACCAAATTTGATATTTTACTCTTCTTCTTTATATAGATTACCTTAAAGATTTCCAGTGCTTTTTTTAAAAAAAGACACAAAAAAACCTGTGGAATTTGATAAAAGTGTTATTTAATTGAAACTACCTTACCATTTGTAAGAGCAAGTAAATCTTCTCCTTTTAAATTAAAAACCGCGTGAGGAGTCCCAGCAGCAGCCCATAAAACCTCAAAAGACAAAAGCTCTTCATCAATAAAAGTATCAAGAGAACGCTTATGCCCAATGGGCGGTATTCCCCCAATTGCAAAGCCAGTTACTTCTCGTGTAAAATTAGCGTCTGCTTTGGTAATTTTTTCTTCCACATACCCTTCAATTGTTTTTTCATTCACACGATTAGGCCCACTTACAAGCACAAGAATAGGTTTCAGGGTTACTTTTGTTTGAAAGATGAGAGACTTAATAATCTGTCTCACGTCGCACCCAATAGCTGTTGCAGCATCCTGTGCCGTTCTAGTGCTTTCGGAAAGTTCTATCACGTTAACAGTCAGGCCCTTTTGAGACAAAATATTTTGGATACTTTGTGCACTTTTACTTAACCGAATATTAGCCTTTATCATTATAAAACCTCTTTCTATGAACTGAAGGAGAGACCGCAACAGTCTCTCCCTCTTAAAGTTCACATCTCTTTTGCTGTTTTTAAGATCGCTTCTGGAAACGTAATGTTGAGCTTTTGAGCACTCTTTTTATTAATATAAATGTTAAGACTTTGAGCACTCTCTACAGAGATATCTCCTGGGTTGTCCCCCTCAAGAACCTGCACAGCAATTTCTCCAGCTCTATATCCTGTATCAAAATGAGTGTAGCCCGATGAAATCAAAGCCCCTTGTGCTACAGAGTCACTATCGCTTGAAACAATAGGAATCTTATATTGAAAAGCAATTTTCAGCACGGCATTCATCGCGGAGAGTATCGTATTATCAAGAGGCACAAACACGGCATCCACCCCTTTTCCTACAAGTTGTTGCATAGCTGCAGAGACATCTGAGCTTTTAAAAGCTGTTGCTTCTATAAGGGCTACCCCCTCTTCTTTTGCGAGCTCACGTGCTTCTTTAACAGGTGTCGCAGAACTATTATCTCCTGGGTTATAAAGGATTCCCAACGTCTTAATATGAGGCAGGGCTTGCTTAAAAACATCAATCTGCCTCTTAATAGGGGCTGCATCCGTCACGCCCGTAACAGATCCCCCTGGATGAGTAAGAGAGTCAACAACACCAGAGGCAACAGGGTCTGTTACTGCAGCAAAAACAATAGGAAGAGCGTACCCCTCATTAGCTTTCACAACGGCTTGGGTGGAAGGCGTTGTGATGGGAATGATAAGATCAGGCTTTAAGGCCATAAATTTCTGGGCGATCTGAGACGCCGTGACAGGGTTACCCTGGGCGTTTTCATAAATAAGGGTAATTGTTTTTCCCTCTTCATAACCCTTGTCCTTTAAAGCTGCCAAAACACCCTCGCGCACAGCATTAGCTGAAGGATGATCAACAATTTGAGTGATAGCTATAGTTTTAAGAGGGGGGTTTGCGGAAAGAAATGAAGGAAAAAGTAAAGTAGAAGACGCAAAAATTATTGCGGAAAATACGGCGATCTTGATTCGTAATTTGATATACATGGTAAAAAGTCCTTTTGCTTACATTGAAAATAAAACGGTCGTTCAAAATTCAAGCTTGTAAGTCGAAGTCGGCTAAAGTTAAACATAGGTTCATCTCCTTTTGAAAAAGTTGAATACACCCCCATATAGAGGGCATTAATAAGGTAAACATAGGGGAGAAGCCGTTGTCAAGACAAAGAGAGTCGGGTGATTTTTCTAGCCCGCCTTAACGGCATTTCTTTTTAGGTTACGAACTGCTTTGAGAAGGGGAAGTTATGGTACAGTATGTTGAATTTATAATTGTTATGACAGGAATAGAGTCATCTGGATAGTTGTCAATGTGACACTGTGGCCCCTCAGCCCCCTTTTCCGGCTCAACTCTAATTGTGAGTCCCTTAAAATTCCCAGATTCACTGTAAATAGAATTGCTCACAGAATTTGGGTCCTTTGAAATAACTTGCGAGTGTATAACAACCGTGGAAGGAGCATCTCCTGCATACGCATAAATAAAAATACGTGGATAGGATACCCCCGTCTGATTAACAATTTTTATGGGCGTGAGAGCATGAGCTCCATCCTCTAGGAAAATAAGTCCTATCAGCAAAGATAAAAAAGAAAGTCTCTTCATAAATAAACCCTCCTCGTTTTTTTAACTATTGCATAAAAAAATTAATTTCTCGTAAAAGAAAAATCTTTTATAAAATCATTATCATTGGGTTTTCAATAAGCTCTTTGAAAGCTTTTAGAAAATGTGCTCCAACAGCTCCATCCACGACCCGATGGTCAACAGAAAGAGTACACGTCATCATCATAGCAGAGGTTAAAAGGCCCCCTTTCACAATGGGTCTTTCTTCTCCCATCCCTACAGCTAAAATGCATCCTTGAGGAGGATTAATAATAGCTGAAAATTCCTTCACTCCGTACATCCCAAGATTTGAAAGACTAAAGGTTCCTCCTTGAAATTCCTCAGGTTTTAATTTCCCTGCACGAGCTTTAGAGGCCAAATCTTTCATCTCGTTAGAAATTTCAATGAGACCTTTTGTTTCGGCTTGACGGACAACAGGGGTAATCAGCCCCTCTTCAATGGCAACAGCGACAGATACATCAGCAGATTTATACTGATAAATTTGATCATTAATCCAAGAAGCATTAGCTGCCGGCACTTTCATTAAAGCTAAAGCACATGCTTTAATAATAAAGTCATTAACGGAAAGCTTATATGTCCCATTTGCCCTCGCGTTTATCTGTTCTCGTACCTTCAAAAGATTCTCGATGTTACAGTCCATCGTAAGGTAAAAGTGAGGAACAGTTTGCTTGGCTTCTGCAAGACGCTTTGCGATAATCTTTCGTATATTCGATGTTGGAATAACATCATAAGCAGGCTCATATCCCGATAACAATGAGGAAGGAGCAGGCACAGAGGGAGCCTTGGTCAATGCTTGTTCTACATCTTCTTTAATAATACGCCCTCGTGGACCTGATCCCGTAAGAGTTGCCAGATTAATCCGTTCCTTCTCTGCAAGTCTCCGAGCAAGTGGGCTTGCAAAAGCACGCGTTTCTCCAGCAACAGAAGGGGCCCTCTGAACATCGGATTTTTTTTCCATTACAGGAGGAGGCGCTTCTTCTTTTTTCGGGGTCGGCGCAGTCTTTGATATATTCTCTAAGGCAGATGCGTCCTCTCCTTCTTCAAGGAGAATACCTATTACTTGATTAACTTGCACCTGCTCCGTTCCTTCGGGAACAAGGATTTTTCCTAAACGACCCTCATCAACGGCTTCCACTTCCATAGTGGCCTTATCCGTTTCAATTTCAGCCATAACGTCGCCCGCTTTAACAATATCTCCTTCGCGTTTATGCCATTTAACAAGATTTCCTTCCGTCATGGTGGGAGAAAGCGCAGGCATTAAGATTTCAATCGGCATCCCTATATCCTTTTATTACAACTCTCATTATTCAAGAGATCACGAACGATAACATACCTTTTTTGCAGCTTCTACAATCGTTTCCACTTGAGGCAAAGCTAAAGTTTCTAAATTAGCTGCGTAAGGCATAGGCACATCTACTCCCGCCACACGCACACAAGGCGCATCAAGATAATCAAAAGCTTCTTCCATCATGAGCGCTGCAATTTCAGATCCAATGCCCGCAAAAGGCCAGCTTTCTTCAACAGAAACAATACGATTTGTTTTCATCACCGATTGAATAATAGTATCACGATCAAGTGGGCGAAGGGTTCTAAGATCGATCACTTCTGCCTCAATTCCTTGTTCTGCCAAAATATCCGCTGCCTGAAGTGCTTTTCCAACCATCAAGGAAAAGGCTGTGATTGTGACATCTTTTCCTTCTCGACGTATCAATGCCTTACCAATAGGTAAGATGTGATCAGGATCTGATTCAACATCCTCAAAGGTTACTCCATAGAGAAGTTCATTTTCCAAGAAAATGACAGGATTTGGGTCGCGGATAGCCGCCTTCAGCAAAGCTTTTGCATCACCCGCACTGTAAGGGCTAATCACTTTCAACCCTGGACAGTGGGCATACCAACTTGCAAAACAGTGCGAATGTTGGGCTCCGACACGGGAAGCCGCTCCATTAGGCCCTCGAAACACAATAGGACAGCCCATTTGACCACCAGACATATACAAGGTTTTCGCAGCAGAGTTAATAATTTGATCAATCGCCTGCATGGAAAAATTAAAAGTCATAAATTCAATAATCGGGCGAAGACCCCCAAAAGCTGCCCCAACTCCAAGCCCTGCAAATCCATGTTCTGTAATAGGCGTGTCAACAACCCTTTTTGCCCCAAACTCATCCAAAAGACCTTGGCTTACCTTATAGGCACCATTGTACTCAGCCACTTCTTCACCCATCAAAAAGACGGTATTATCTCGGCGCATTTCTTCTGCCATTCCATCACGAAGAGCTTCTCTAACAGTCATTGAAAGAAGGGTCATGACATTACCTCCTCTTTCAAGACATCTGTGTAAAGTTCGCTCACATCCGGCTCTGGGGAGGTTTTTGAAAACTCCACTGCTTCTAGCACAACCGCTTTAATTTCATCATCGACTTCTTTAATTTTATCCTCGCTGATTTTTAGCGTTTTCGTCATATAAGTCTTGAAGAGCTCGATAGGATCGCGCGTTTCTTTAATACCCTCCACCTCTTCTTTAGATCGATATTTGGCAGGATCTGACATGGAATGTCCACGATAACGGTAGGTATCCATTTCAAGGATATAAGGTCCTTTCCCCGAACGAGCATGGTCTGCAGCCCGCTTGGTGGCTTCTTTCACCTTTAGAAGTTGCATGCCATCTACTTTTTCTCCGGGAATACCCCATCCTTGCCCACGTCCATAATACGTAGAACCCGCAGAAGAGCGGGCTACAGAGGTTCCCATCCCATATTGATTGTTTTCAATAACATACACCACAGGAAGTTTCCAAAGAGCTGCCATATTATAGGATTCGTATATTTGACCCTGGTTAGACGCCCCATCTCCCATAGAGGCGACGCAAATCCCTTTATCTTCCTTGTAACGATGTGCAAATGCAAGTCCTGTCCCAATAGGAATTTGGGCCCCCACAATTCCATGCCCCCCATAGAAATTTTTTTCGCGACTAAACATATGCATGGAGCCCCCCTTTCCCTTGGAGTATCCCCCGCTCCGCCCAGTAAGTTCCGCCATAACTCCTTTTGGATCCATTCCACAAGCGAGCATATGTCCGTGATCTCGATAAGCTGTAACAATGCTATCTTGAGGTTGCAGGACAGATTGTATACCAACCACCACCGCTTCTTGGCCAATGTAAAGATGGCAGAACCCTGCAATCAACCCCATCCCATAGAGTTGAGCCGAGCGCTCTTCAAAGCGACGAATAAGAAGCATATCATGATAAGCCTTTAAGGCTTCTTTTTGAGAAATAGGCTGTGTCAAATTTTAACCTCTTTTTACCAAATTCACAGAGCCATGCTTACTCAGAAATGTGGCTGTTGACAAGCCCGTTTCCTATGACACAAGGCTTAACAACATATAAATAGAAAAACCCAGTAACATAATTCCAGAAGCACGATTAATCCAAAGGAGTTGCACATCCGAGATCTTATGATGCATCAAACGAACGGCCGTGCTGAGAGAAAACCACCACCCATTTGCTCCTACAAAAACCCCCCCTACAAGGACAAGGCTTTGAGAAATAGAATCTCCTACAGGAGACACACCCAAGGCCGCAAAGGCCGCTGCAAAAGCAATTAAGGTAATGGGATTTGAGAGGGTGAGGAAAAAAGCAGAGGTAAATCCATGAAATAAAGTTTCTTTTTGGTTATTGTTTAGAGTATTGGAACGAAGAGGAGCTTTCAAAATAGAAAAGCCGATCCACCCCACAAGAAGCCCTCCAAAGAGACGTAAATAAAAATCATATTGAATTATCAAGGCTGCAATGCCTACAAGGCTAAATCCAGCAATAGCTCCATAAACCGTATCGGCAACCCCTGCCCCAAGGCCTGTCATAAGACCGAGCCCATATCGCCCAGAAAGAGTCCGCCGAATACATAAAATTCCAATAGGTCCAACGGGAGCCGCAATAGCAAATCCAATGAGAATGCCTTTTAAAAACAAAAAAGCTAGTGGTAGTGTGTGCATAAAAATAAACTCATTTATAGCAATATACCTTAGGTTGTATCGTGAAGGGACCTGAAAGGCAAGAAACCCAGATTAAAAAACTCACGATCGCAATGACGTTATTTTTGTGCATTGGGAGGAGGGGTGTGACCTCGACGAGGAGATCCACGACAACAAACTGTTTTATATGATAAAATTTAATTTTTATCCAAATTTGATTAATGGCGACTTAGATCCTGCAAAACCGCAGGAATTTGATCGAGCAGGTCCTCCGCAATAAGGCCAAGGCCCTTCCGATTGGCGGCCGCCCCGTGAATCCACACGGCCGCTGCTGCTGCTTGAAAAGGGGGAAGACCTTGGGCTAAAAGCCCTGCCATCATACCTGCAAGCACATCTCCTGTTCCTGCAGTAGCAAGAGTTGCAGGGGCATTGGCATTAATGATGATTTTTCCATCAGGGGACGCAATAATCGTATCATAACCTTTCAAAACAACAACAGCTCCTGTCTCTAAAGCCGCCTTACGCGCTTTTTCTGCCTTATTTTTTAAAAAAGCTAAGTGAGGAAACAAAGACAAGAATTCACCTTCATGGGGCGTTAAAATAACATTTTCATGAAGGGACTTGGTGAGCATTTGTGTTTTGCCCTTAAAACTTGAAAGAGCCCCCCCATCCAACACACATGGTTTTTTTGTAGAGAGAAGAAGGAGAGCCTGCTCTCTCGTTGATCCTTTGGGAAGAGCACCTGTTCCCCACAAAAGCGCCTTAAACCGTGTGTCCTCTACACAATCCAAAAATATCTTGGCTGTCTTAACAGGGAAAATAATGTCCCCCCAGACCGTACCGGCTAAAGCAGAATAGTCTTCGGATTTACAAGTAATTTTAACAAGCCCTGCCCCTATACGACGCGATGCCATAGCAGCCAACCTTAGAGCTCCGGGCATGCTCCCATTCCCCACCACAAGACATGCTCCCCGAGTATACTTATGATCCGTTGGGCGTGGTTTTCTTAAACAAGATTGCCATTCAGAAGCTTGATTTAAATAATAAGGCGTAGAAGGCAAGACCTTTTCAGGAATTCCAATATCTCTTACAAAGAGATGGCCTGTTGTTTCACGACCAGGAAGAAGAAAATGCCCAAGACGTGCCCTAAAAAAAGTTACCGTAAGCGTAGCTTGAATCGCCTCTCCCCATGCCTCTCCGGAATCAGTATCAATTCCCGTAGGGATATCAATCGCAACAATAGGTTTTTTTGAAAGATTCATTAAGTGGACGAGAGTTTGAATTTTCCCCTCTAAAGGACGCGAAAGCCCTGTGCCTAAAAGGCCATCAATAATTAAATCCGTCTTTTCTAGAGCTTGGAGAACTTCCTCATTTGACATAAAAGTAGAAAGGGTCACCACTTTCACGGGCCAACCTTTCTCCTTTAAATGACGTGCTACGACTTGAGCATCACCGCCATTTTTACCAGGCCCACACATAATAAGCGTCGTACACGGAGAAAAACGACTTATAATAACGTTCGCCACCTCTTGCCCAGCCTGTTCCATTAGCTCTCGTTCTGAAATCCCTTCTTGCATGCACGCTGCTTCCGCCGCTCGGATTCCCTCTGTTGTTAAGAGCTCATTTTTCACAGTGTATTCCTAATTTTTTTGACGGTTAAGGAAAGCTTTTATTAAAGCTTTTTTATTAAACCACACAACCTTGGGTTCATTCCAATTTATTTTATCTTCGAATAATGCAAATACCCATTTGACGAATGAGACAAAAGATGATAACAGCTTGTCTGTTTCCAGCCTCTTACTTGAAGCTGGCAAGTGTTATTTAATTATGTTGTGCCATTCAAAGGGCAATTATATAAAGGGATGAAATTCATGTCTGTACAAGCTATGCCACAGAAAGAACCTCAATTTTCAAAGCTTCGTGCCGCGCTTTGGCCGATTCAAGGCTCTGAAATGAAAAAATTCTTGCCTATGGGTTTGATGATGTTCTTTATCTTGTTCAACTACACCATTTTACGAGACACAAAAGATACGCTCGTCATTGGAGCTGCAGGCGCTGAATCCGTTAACTTTTTAAAGTTTTGGGGTGTCACTCCCGCCTCCATTCTTTTCGTTATTTTATATGCGAAGCTGAGCAACGTACTTTCAAAAGAAAACCTTTTTTATGCATGTATCGTTCCTTTCATTGTGTTTTTTGGAGCTTTTGCCCTTATTATTTATCCTAATAAAGCGTTACTTCATCCCTCAGCTGTAACCGTTCAAGCTTATCAACAAGCTATCCCAGCCTTAAGATTTATCTTTGCGCTTTGGGGAGATTGGTCTTATGCGATTTTTTATATTATGTCTGAGCTTTGGGGTACTGTTGTCATCAGCCTCTTGTTCTGGCAGTTTGCAAACGAAATTACACGGACAAATGAAGCAAAGCGTTTTTATGCCCTTTTTCCCTTGCTTGGAAACATAGCTCTCATTTTATCAGGTCAAACTGTTACCTACCTCTCAGACATTCGTGATCTTTACCCACCTGAAGTTGATGCATGGGGCATTAGTTTAAATTATATGATGGGCGCTGTTGTGATTGCAGGTCTTGCCACTATTGCTATCTATTGGTGGATGAATCGTAATGTTTTAACCGATCCATTTTATTATGATGCGGCCGAAACAGGTAAGAAGCCTAAAAAAGATAAGCCAAAGTTATCTCTTACTGAAAGCTTTAAATATATTATGTCGTCTCCGTACTTGGGTTACATCGCGATCTTATTGATCGGATACGGAATGGCTATCAATCTTGTAGAGGTTACATGGAAAGGTCAGCTAAAGCTTCTCTATACAACTGAAGCTGGGTTCCAAGCCAATGACTACAGCTCCTTTATGGGGAACTTCTCAACCATTACAGGAATTGGAACAATTGTTTTGATCCTTCTCTCCAAAGGTATTGTCCGCCGGTTTGGTTGGTTTACAGGAGCCGTTTTAACTCCACTCGCTCTGTTAGTATCTGGAGTTCTTTTCTATGCTTTCGTGATCTTCCGCGACAGTCTTGATTGGCTCACTCTCGCCATGGGCGCAACTCCTGTCTTTATGGCTGTGATGATTGGAGCCGGACAAAACATTTTGAGTAAGGGTACAAAGTATGCTCTTTTTGACCCCACAAAAGAAATGTCTTACATCCCTCTTGATCAAGAGCTGAAGGTTAAAGGTAAGGCCGCGGTTGATGTTATTGGTGGTCGCTTAGGAAAATCAGGCGGAGGATTAGTTCAACAATTCTTGCTCGTGGTTGTTTCTACAACGGCAACCCAAATCACAATCGCTCCCTATACGTGTGTGATGATGGTTGTTGTGATCCTTACCTGGATATTTGCTGTTGGAAGACTCAGCAAACTCTACAATCAGAAAGTGGCTGAAAAAGAACGCGAAGCAAAGGCCGCTTAGTCGCACCTCCCTTATCAGATGTTAGGAATCATTCTTTCTTGAGCCTAACATCTGATTTATCATCTCACTAGAGGGTAACGTGTTGAATTTTCTTAAGACTATTTATTTGAACTCTCCCGTCTTCCTCCTTAAACTTGCCTCATGTTTTAATAAAGTAAGGGTATCTCGATGACAGCTGAAAGTACACTTTCTCGCAATATCTCCACAACTTTTGGGAGGATTTTTGCTGCTCCTGGGAGTTTTTCTTATTGGAGAGTGCGCATCCTTTATGCAACCATTATTGGATATGCCGCTTTTTATCTCGTCCGTCAGAATTTTTCGATGGCGATGCCGGGAATGATGGAAGAATTTGGATACTCTAAAATCGACGTTGGTTGGATTGCCACAATATTTTCGATTATTTATGGGGCTGGAAAATTTATCAATGGGTATCTCAGCGATAGGTCAGACGCGCGTTACTTTATGTCTATTGGCCTTTTTTTATCAGCTATTATCAGCTTTCTTATGGGGTTTGGCTCAGGAATTATCTTTTTTGCTATTCTTTGGGGGCTTAATGGATGGTTTCAATCTATGGGATGGGCTCCTTGCGCGCGATTAATCACTCATTGGTTTAGCCCTAAGGAACTTGGCTCTAAATGGGCGCTATGGGCTTCTTCTCACCAAATTGGTGCTGTTGCTATTTTTGGCCTTGGAGGATTTCTTATTGAGCAGTTTGGCTGGCGCGCTGCTTTTATTGTTCCGGCTTTATTTTCTATGGCGTTGTCCTTCTTTTTATTTAATCGATTAAGAGATACTCCAAAAGAAGTGGGGCTTCCTCCTGTGGAAGAGTATAAAGGAGATGTTCTTCACGTTTCTCAGCAGTATGAAGAGCGCATCACCATGAAGGAAGTTATCACCGTTGTTCTCGCTAATAAGCTTGTTTGGTTTATGGCAATGGCCAACATGTGTCTTTATATCCCACGTATGGGAATTTTCTTTTGGGCACCCACCTTTTTAAAAGAATTCAAAGGGGTTAGTTTAATTATCGCAGGCATGCAGTTAGTTTCGTTTGAGGTTGCAGGCCTTATAGGAGGCCTTATGGCAGGCTGGATTTCTGATAAGTTTTTTGCAGGACGACGTGGCCCTGTTGGAACTTTTTTCCTCATTGGTCTTGCTATTGCTCTTTTTATCGTCTGGAAAACACCCCCAGGGTATCCCTTCTTTGACACGACCATGCTTGTTATTGCTGGCTTTTTCTTGAATGGTCCCCAAGTTCTTAATGGAATTGCAACAGCTGATTTTGCCTCAAAACGAGCTGTGGGCGTTGCGACAGGAGTGACAGGGGTTTGTGCTTATCTGGGTGCCGCTATCGCAGGAGCCGGTATTGGAACTATCGTTGAAAGCTATGGCTGGGAAGGTGGATTTATGCTTTTTATCCTTACGTCCCTTATTGGAGCTTTCTTTTTTGCTCTAACGTGGAATAACAGGGCTAAAATCCTTGATGAAAAGGAAGAGGAAGTGGATGCGCCCTACTAAACGGGCCCTTTCGTTAAATTGAAAAAGAATTGCCACACCCACAAGAAGAGCTAGCGTTTGGATTTTTAATTTGGAAAGAGGCGCCTATAAGCTCTTCTACATAATCAATCTGTGCTCCTTCTACAAAAGGAAGAGAGGCCTCATCAACAACAACGGCAACGCCGTGTTCTTCAAAAACATGATCTGTTTCCTGCCGTTTATCGTCCAAGGAAAACCTATACTGAAAACCAGAGCACCCTCCCCCTGACACCATCACGCGAAACATGAGAGGAGTAGAGCTGGACTCCTCTTGGATTAAACTTAAAACCTTGCGGGCTGCGTTTTCTGTAAGTTGTAACGTCATGTTAAAAACACCATTATGTAAATAGAATTCTATTTAATATTTATTACATTATAATTATTTTCATCAAAGGGCAAATTTTATATCCATATGGCCAATTGAAAAACACTTATCTTCTTATACACGCCGCCTTGAAAGCAAGGCTGTGGAGAGGGTCCCTTCATCAAGATAATCAAGCTCCCCTCCCACAGGAACTCCGCGGGCGAGGCTTGAAATATGAGAAAGTCCTATTTCCTTAAGGCGTTCTGAAAGATAATGATTTGTTGTTTGCCCTTCAACGGTTGCGTTAAGGGCAAGAATAATCTCTTGAATATCTCCCACCCGGCAACGATGGAGAAGGCTTGAAACTCTCAAATCTTCTGGCCCTACTCCATCAAGAGCAGATAAGACGCCTCCGAGTACATGATAATGCCCTTTGTAAGAGGAGGTCCTCTCAAGCGCCCACAAATCAGAAACACTCTCCACAATACATAAAATAGACGCATCTCGCTGTGGATTTTGGCAAAGAGCGCAAGGATCTTGAGAGTCAAGATTCCCACACACCGAACATTCCTTGACTTTCATACTGACTTCTTGGAGTGACGTTGTAAGCGTTGAAAGCGTCGTCTCACGATTCTGAAGTAAATGAAGGGCAAGACGCTTTCCTGACCGTGGCCCAAGGCCTGGTAGTTTTGAGAGCAACTGGATAAGAGTTTTAAGTTCGCTACTGATCATATGTCCTTAGCAGTTATCAGTAACCAGTTCTTGACTACTGACCACTAGCTACTTTCTTCAAAATGGCAGTTTCATCCCTCCAGGAAGCTTTAAACCTCCTGTTACCTTTCCCATTTCTTCCGCTGCTTTTTCTTCGACTTTTGCTTGCGTGTCAAGGAGAGCGGCTACCAACAAATCTTCTAAAACTTCAACTTCTTGAGGATCTAATAAGGTAGGGTCTACCTTAACTTTTTTAATACTTCCCTTACCATTTGCTGTAACTTTTATAAGCCCCCCTCCAGAAGCTCCCTCTACATCAATGGATTCCAATTTCTTTTGAGATTCTTCCATTTGAGCTTGCATTTTCTGCACTTTTTTCATCATCTCGCCCATATTACCAAACATTGTCTTTCTCCTTATCTATCTTCAACGTGAATAAGCTCTGTTCCTGGGAAAGCATCCATCAGAATTTTTACAAGCGGCGCTTTCAAAATCTCAGCTTGACGCTCTTCAGAAGCCTTTTGGCTCTTCTCATGCAAGGTAAGGTGACCGATTTCGTCAGAAATTGCAATCGTCCATGCTTCTCCTCTTTTCTTTTTTAAAAGAGCTTCAAGTTGACGCGGAAGCTCTCGCGGAGCTTTCTGAGATAAGCGAAGGGTGAGATGAAAAGGCGAAAAGGCGACAAGATGCGCATCATAGAGTAAGTGCCCATGTAAAAGGCCTTCTCGTTGATGACCGACCCAGGCCACCAGATCTTCAAAGGAAGAAAAGGGTTGGTGAGCCTCGGTCTCCTCTTCTTGATTTACAAGATCAACCAGAGGGGCTTCACTCAAGACTTTTTTTTTACGGGTGTCCCTTCTAAAAGCTCCTGAAGAGAAGGGAGAGGAGCTAAATGTGTTAATCGAATCACGAGAACTTCTAGAGCTTTTTGAGGAGAAGGCGCCTTTTTAAGTTCTTCAAAGCCTTTGAGAAGTATTTGCCATACACGGGTTAAGGTAGGGATCGAAAGGGTTTCTGCAAGGGTACGACCCCGCTCTTTCTTTTCAACGGATAAGGACACGTCTTCTGCAAGGAGGGGGCTTATTTTCAAACATTGAAGCCAATGGGTTAACTCCAGAATATCCTCAAGGAGGCGAAGAGGGTCCATCCCCTCTTGATAAAAATACCGTAGTTTTTCAAGAGACTTCACACATTCCCCTTCCAGCAAAGCCTGAAAAAGATCTAGAAGAACTCCTGGATCCGTAAGCCCTAGCATGTGGCGCACATCACTAGCTGTAATATGAGATGTCCCATAAGTCATGGCTTGGTCAAGGAGGGAAAGACCATCTCGCACCGAGCCTTCTGCTGCTTTTGCAATCAAAGCAATGGCTTCATCTTCAAAGGTGATATTTTCTTCAGCACAAATAGTTTTAAAGTAGGTCGCAAGAGTTCCACTCTCAAGGCGTTTAAGGTCAAACCGAACACACCGTGATAAGATAGTCGTAGGAACCTTTTGAATTTCCGTCGTTGCAAAAATAAATTTTACGTGAGGAGGAGGTTCTTCTAATGTTTTTAAAAGCGCATTGAAAGCGCTTTTTGACAACATATGGACTTCATCAATAATATAAATTTTATAACGCGATGAGGCAGCTTTGTACCGAGAAGCCTCAATAATCTCACGCATGTCATCAACACTTGTCCGACTGGCGGCGTCAATTTCAATCACATCTATAGAACGATCTTGATTGATCGTTTCACAAGAAGAGCACACGCCACAAGGTTCCGGCGTCGGTCCTTCTTTGCAATTAAGAGCCCGGGCAATAAGTCGAGCCGTTGTTGTCTTGCCGGTCCCCCGAATACCTGTGAGGATAAAAGCATGGCCAAGCCGGCCCCCTTCAATCCCACGCTTTAAGGTTTCTACAAGGAAATCTTGACCAATCACCTGTGTGAACTTTGTAGGACGATATTTACGCGCCAACACTCGATATCCTTCTAGAGGAGGCGCTGAGGGAGGAATAAGTTTAAGAGCTGCGTCCATTCGGTATTCAGTATTCAGTGATCAGTACTCAGATAAGTCTATGCCAGCCCGATCTTAAAAATGCAACACCCATTTCTGAAGAACGGGCGCTGATCTTACACTCATCAATTTCTAGCTCTGTTGTCATCCCCGACTTAGAAATGCACGATTTTCGAAGTAAATCGTTGCGTTTCTTGATCGCGGATGACAAAAAAGAGAAAACCGATGGATGGTAAGGACTGCTGATCAAGGTAAAAGTGAGAGGCTGGAAACATGACCCATATGCACCTTACGACGGCTGCTTTCTTCCGAACCTGACCGAGTTTGCAAGACATACGTCCATAGCCCAACCTCTCATCCTTCTTATAACAAATAAAGAGGGGGGGAAGGCAAGGAAATATATCCCATCATAGGCTTTCTTTTAATTCCACCCCTGCTGCGCGAAGGGAATGCTTAATCTTAATAAGGTCCATCCATACTTCCCGCTTTTGACCAGGGGAACGGAGAAGATAGGCGGGGTGGAAAATTGCCATAACTTTCATTTTTTTACCTTGTTCAGAGGTATAATCTTTCCAACTCCCTCGAAGGCGCATAATGCCGTCTCGTCCGCCAAGAAGCGTTTTTGTAGCTGTCCCTCCTACCAAAATAAGAAAATCCGGACTCACAAGGTCAATATGCCGCTGCACAAAGGGTAAACATGCTTCAGATTCAGCTGGTGTTGGTTGGCGATTGCCAGGGGGGCGCCAGGGAATAATGTTAGTGATATAAAAATTCTGCCGCGTAAGACCAATGGCTTCCAGGGATTTATCAAGCAACTGTCCACTTTGACCAACAAAGGGCAGGCCTTGCCGATCCTCATCAGCTCCCGGCGCCTCCCCAATTAACATAACGCGCGCTTTGGGGTTTCCATCGCCAAACACAAGGTTCGTGGCTGTATATTTTAAAGCGCATCCCTCAAAAGCTAGTAATGCCCCCTTAAGTTCTTCCAAAGTTTGAGCAGACCGCGCTGCCACATACGCAGTTTCATGCGCTACTTTGGGAGAGACGAGAGGGGCTATTGGGAAGGAAACTTTTTTTTCTGAGGGAAGAGACGGCATCAGCTCAAGCGTCTCTTCAAGTTCACAGAAACGGTTGTGCGGTGTTGGGGAAATGATTTCATCCGCACCAACGTCTCGGCAAAAAGATAGAAAAGTTTTGAGCGTCTCTGAATCAACCATTCTCCGTCATAGCATAGCTCTTTTGCTTCTGCTATCCCTAGATTCTTAAGCAGCCACTTGTTTAGAGAAGGACACCAAGGCTTCAGCAATTTGATTGACAATCTCGTGGGTGAGTTTTTCATCTTTTCCTTCCGCCATAATGCGAATCAAAGATTCAGTTCCGGACGCCCGCACCACCAAACGTCCACTTTCGCCAAGCTGTTTTCTAAATTTTTCAATTATTTTTTGAGTATCTGGAGATTTTAGCAAGGACGCTTCCAGCTTTACATTTTTTAAAATCTGGGGAAAAGGAGTGAAAAGCCTCAACACCTGACTCGCTGGCTTTTGTTTTAAAACAAGAATTGCAAGGACTTGAAGAGCTGTCAAAAGCCCATCTCCTGCTGTTGCATAATCAGAAAGGATAATATGTCCTGATTGTTCTCCCCCCATATTATACCCATCAGACTCCATTTTTTCAGCTACATAACGATCTCCTACAGCTGTCCGAACAAGAGAAAGACCATGATCTTCCAAATATTTTTCAAGCCCTAAATTAGACATCAATGTGGCTACAAGACCTCTCCCCTTCAAAAGACCACGCTCTTTCCAATCAGTGGCAAGAAGAGCCATAACCTGATCGCCATCAATTAGATTCCCCTTTTCATCAGAAAAAACAACGCGATCCGCATCGCCATCAAAGGCGATTCCTACATGGGCCTCTACCTCTTTTACTGTCTTACACATGTTTTGGGGACAGGTCGTTCCACAGTTTTCATTGATATTCAGGCCATTGGGTTCAATGGAAAGAGGGATGACCGTTGCCCCAAGCTCTCGAAGGACAAGAGGGGCTACCTTATAAGCTGCTCCATGAGCACAATCAACCACAATCCGCAGCCCGTCAAAACGCACATGCCGCGGGATACTCGCTTTCACAAATTCGACATATCGACCAACCGCATCGTCTATACGCGTCATGCGTCCCAAAGCAAGGGATTGAGCTAAGGAAGGCATAGAATTAAGTTGAGTCTCAATATCTCTTTCAACCTTATCCGAAAGCTTACGCCCTTCCGGATCAAAAAGCTTAATCCCATTATCTGAGAAGGGATTATGCGAAGCAGAAATCATCACTCCTAAATCTGCACGCAAAGAACGGGTTACCATAGCCACAGCAGGTGTAGGCAATGGGCCCACAACCGCAACATCCATCCCTACAGACACAAATCCCGCCGCAAGAGCCGATTCAACCATATATCCAGAAAGACGGGTATCCTTACCAATGACAACACGGTGACGATGGTCTCCTCGCATAAAACAAAGCCCAATGGCTTGTCCCAAGCGGGTTAGAATATCAGGAGTTAAGGGCTCACTATTAGCCCTTCCCCGAATACCATCCGTGCCAAAAAGTTTTTGCATAATCTCTCAAAATATGGTGAATAAAAAACTGCTTTTTAAAGAATAACTGATTCTAAGTCATAAACCTAGGTCATTCATAAATAAGAAGAATAACATTTTATTTCATTTTACGATAACTTTCCCCAACGCATCCAAAAAACCCTGAAGAATGTAACAGGCAGCCATCTTATCAACGACTTCTGCTCGTTTAGCACGAGAGAGATCTGCCTCGAGAAGAGTCCGTGTAACCGCCAGTGTTGAAAGGCGCTCATCCCATAAACACACAGGAATATCTCTAATTTGTAACAGATTAGACACAAACTGCCGTGTGGATTGACAGCGAGGCCCTTCACTTCCATTCATATTTAAGGGAAAACCTACAATAACCCCACAAATATGATGATCATCAATTTCTTTAAAGAAAAGTATCGAATCTTTCTTCCATTGAGTACGATGAAGAACAGTTAAAGGGCTTGCGATCGTACGCAGCCTATCAGAGAGCGCTAATCCAATTGTTTTTTCTCCCACATCACACCCTAAAAATCGTCCATTTTTTTCAAAGGGATAATGAGAAAAGTCGTTAAAAGATAAAAGAGACATCTTTATTCATCATTTTTTAACTCATTAAAGTATACTCTAAACCATGAATTTAATCAAAAAGGATTCCCTAATGGTATCACGACAATCGCTTGAAATTCTTTTAGATCTTATTGAAATTAAAGTTAGTTCTCTTCAGATTCAAGATCGAGATGACGCCAAAGAACTCAACAAACTTAGAAAGTGCCGCCAAGAGCTTCTTTCAGAAACAAATAAAGTGGGCGCAGAAGCAACCGAGCGTCCCGTTAATCCTAAGAAACTTTATAAAAATCCATCTTCTCTAAGGCGTTAAAGAGTCTTTCTTTGAGTATTCTCCTCCAAACAATCCTTTCTCCATATCATAGGGAAGAGGAAATTCTCCGACATTTTTAAAGCCGAGTGTAATTATAAAAAGAGTGGCGGGTTTTACATCTCTTGCCACAAAGTATTGGCGTTGCACTGCTGCACCTAAAGTAAAACAATCATCACGGTAGGTAAGCGACACTCCTCTGGAAAGAACGCCTCCTCCATCTTGTTTCTTTCTTAAATTTTGTAAAAGTCCAGCTGAAAAGGTTAAATATTTTGTAAATTGGGAAGTAAAAAGAATTCTCAACTGATTGAAATCTTTTTTATCCAGAGTTCCAGCATCTTTACTAATAAAGGCGTAAGTTCCAGAAAGTCTTGCAATTGCTGGCCCTACAGCGCCTCCTACTTCAGATACAAGAGGTTTGAAAGATTTTTGAGCAAGACGAAATCGGTAAGTTAAATCAAGCCAACTCCAAGGGCTCACTTGAGCACGTCCAACATAATCGGAAAAGCCATTTCTTATTCCTTGAAATTTTTCTTGAGGGTTTGTACCAGAAAAGGAATAATTCTGCCCTAAGAAGAGATCAATATCCCCAAGAAGAGTCCCCGTCGTTAACAGTTGCCCTCCATATACAGCCCGCGTCCCTGTATCGAGGACATCATATCCTGGGAAGCGATCTGCGCTGAAAAGGTTAATGTCATTAAACTCAAAATCTGTGCTATCCTCATTCGGAACGCGTCGAGCCACAAGCCCTATTGCCTTACTAGGAGCCGCAATAAATTGCGCTAAGGGCTGTATGATAACGCTCTGTTGCTGACATGTCGTTATAAAAGGCCAACGCCAGTCCAACCCTGCTTGAGGAAAAAATCGGCCTCCTCCTTTCTTTTTCTGAAGAAGAAGTTTTGTGGGGTCGTCCACTTGATAAAGATCGCCACGCGTTGATCCAAACAAAGTGAATACTTGCCCCCAAGGAATGGTCCAAGGACGTTGCCATCCAACCCTCCCGATCCCACGTTGCATCTTAATTCCTTCTGGACGATAAAGGTTTAACAAATTCCCATCAAAATCAAACCGCCCTCCTAAAGGATCAACATCTGAGTAAGCCGTATATTCCAAAAAAGGCAGAACGACAGGTATGTGTTTTTGTCTGTCTGGATCTCTAAGGCCTTGAAAATATTTTACACTAGCAGCAGCATAATCTCGCTGATTTAAGAATCCTTCCAAAATAGCTTTTGACGTTAGAACCGGGGAAGACTGCCACCGAGTAATTCCATATTTACGAAAATAGGTCTTATCACTTACCATCCCACCTTCGGCTTTAAACCGCCAAATATCTGTTAAATTAAAGATTCCTTCCCCAAAAACGTGGCCTCTGATCTTAGGAATCGTATAAAGATGGAGTTTTTCAGCGGCTATATCTTTTGCCGATTTTTTATAATCTGTAATACTTCCTTCAACCTTTAAAGCACCATTACCAAAAGCTTGTCGATATTTTCCAGCCAGTAGAAAATTTTGCTTTGAAAGATAAGTAGGCGTTAAGGTGAGGTCCTTATCTTCCGAAAGGACGATATAATAAGGAACTGGTAGCATGAAACCAAGGTCCGTACTATAGCGCGGTTGAGGGATTAGAAAACCGCTCCGTCTCTCCAAGGGTTGGGTTATATAAGGAAAATACGCAATAGGAGTATCTAAAATGCGCAGATGAGAGTCTACGAAATGAATATCATTAGTGACTTCATCTTTCACTGCTCGTTTTGCATTGATCTGCCACGTGGGAGGCTTATCTCCGCAAAGCTCACAAGGTGTATAGACCGCCTGATCAAGTTCTTCCCGATCTTCGAATTTACGCCCTTCAAGGGCCGCGAGCTTAGAATCATCTTGTAAAAGTGCACGAATTTGAAGAACAATTCCCTCTTTCATGTCTCCTGTTAGCTCTACATATTCAGCAAAGTGGACATCTCCGTTAGGCTGGCGAATGCGCACGTTTCCTGAAGCCGTTACAAGGTCGGCGCTTTCACTATAGGTAACATACTCAGCTTCTAAAACTGTTCCTTCGTGGTTAAACTCCACATGCCCCTTCAGAATTAAGATTCCAAGATCGCGATCATAGGTCTGGCTGTCAGCATAATACAAAACAGGCTTACTCTCATCGACGGCTGTAGCATCAAATCCATAAAGAGGAAGATTCAAAATACTACTAAAAAAAAGACATATACTTATTATTTTCAAATTCATTTTAACCATCTTCTTGGTTAAAGACGAGTACGGCTCCCACCATAAGCGTTAAAAGAGTAGGAAGCCAAGCAGCAATCAAGGGGGGGAGTCTTCCAGATGCACCCAACGCAAAGGTCACATCTTTAAAAAAATAGAGCAGAAATCCAGCCCCTAATCCTGCCACAATCATCACAATCATTTTTCCTTGGCGAAAAGGACGACAGGAGAAAGCAGCAGCCAACAAAACCATCGCTCCAAACCAAAAAGCTGTAGCGAGCAAAGAATGCCAATGCATCCGATATTGGAGGCTCTTTAGCCCTGATGCATCCAAAAGGTTAATGTAAGCTGGTAATTTCCAGAAAGAGAGCGTATTTCTATCAACCTTCATTTTCTCAATTTTCGTCTTGCTTAAAGAAGTCTCAATCGACTTTTGAGAAAATGGCTGGGCAACTTTTCCAGGCTGGATCTCCCATCCTTCCGTAAGTTCAAGGCGATCCCCTTGAATTTGGCCTATTTTAGCGTCAATCCGTTCAAGAAATTTATTTTGGGGAGAAGTGATAATAATATTTAAATCTTTCAGTTCTAAATTTTTTAGATCAACTTGACTGGCTCTATAAACGATCTGGTTAGGACCTGCTTGCTCACTTAACCATAATCCTGTCGAATCAATTTTTACCTCTCCTTTAGAATCAGAAAAATATTGCTTTTCAAGAACTTGAGAAATTCCCAACAACGTGCTCGACAGAGGGTTAAAGATCGTCAGGATGACACAGCCTATTAAAAAAGCGGTTAATCCTATCGGGAGAATAAGGCGCCACAGAGAAATACCAATAGATCTAACGATGACCAGCTCATGGGAGCGATTCAGGCGCCAAAACACAAAAAGAGCCGCTATAAAAACAATAAAAGGAAAGGCTTGCTCTAGAAGGTGTGGCGTACGAAAAAGCACCAGATTAAATTTATTTATAAAGCCAATAGCTTTTGAACCTGCTCGTCTTTGAATTTCCGCAAAATCAAAGAGAATCACAATCATAAAAAAACACGCTAATATAGTGCCAAAACTATAAAGAAAAGACCGACTCACATACCGAGAGAGAAGACCAAAAAGTGTCATTTGTATCTCCCTCCTTGCAATCGCTCAGAAAGATCCTCTGCCCAAGGAGAGAGCAAGAACAAACAAACAATAATGGGAATCATGATAAAGGCATAGGAAAGAGTGATCATTGCATATGTATAAACTGACGTATGCAAAAAGACCATCACCCCTACTTCAATAAAAGTTGCAATGATACAAGCTAGTAGAATTCTTCCAGTACGCCGCTTTCGATTAAAATGTCCTAAAATCATTGTACACAGGCCTAAAAGACCAAAAGCTAAGGCATATAGCGGCGAGCTTAACCGCTGATGGGCAGCCAACAAAAAGGCCAATCGCATTTCTGAAGAAACCGGTTCTTTGGGATTAAATAAATCTTCCATATTTCGCTCATGGGCTTTTAGGAAACGCCCCGTATTTCCAGACTCTAACGTTTTATCTTTTGTTTCTATAACATACTGATCAAAATATAGAATAGAAGGTTTACCTGTCGCTGCTTCTTTTTCTTGACGATTTCCATTCACAAGAAGAAGATGTCCGCCTTCTGCCCCCTTATCAAACAAAATACCTTTTTCAGCCATAAAGAGAACAGGCTTATCTTTTTGGCTTGCATTATAAAGTAATATCCCCTGAAAGTTTCCTTGTGCATCTTGGTGGTGCACATAAACAGTATAATTTTTAAATGTATTAAATTGCCCTACTGACAATAGGCTCATTAAAGATTCTTGTCTTAAGGTCAGCGCCATATCACGGTGTTTTCGAAAAGAAAAAGGAAGAAAATAAATTGTTATAAAATAAAGAAAAAGCGTGAAAATCAGAGAAATAACAACTGTTGGTTTTGCTAGCTGCCAATATCCCATCCCTGCTCCCTGCATGACCGCTAGCTCATGATCCGCAATAAGCTTATTATAAATAAAAAGAACAGCGATAAGAATGGCTATAGGAATGATAATGACAAAAATATTCGGCAAAAGATAACCCACCATTTCCAAAAACAAGAGAAGGGGAATTCCTTTGTTTGCAATTAAATCAATATAACGAAGCATTTGGACAAGCCAGACAATACAGGTGAGAACGATTGTAACGGCCAGAACCGTAAAAAGAAGTTGTCCAAAAATATAACGTGTAATCTTTTGCATTCAATTCCAACCCTTAAAAAGGAGTTGGGATGACAATCCTCCACTTTTAAAAAAATTTCAAGACCGCAAAGAGCATATTCCCTAAAAGAATAAGAGTGACTATATTGTTCCTAATTTAAAGTTGTCCAAGGGGGTTTATCTCATGCGTTGTTTTCTTTTCATACTTAGTCTGTTGATAGGAGAAGGAGCACTTACAGCAGACTCGACTTCTTCAAGTCGCATTGCAGCTATTGTTAATAAAAGTATCATCACCAAAGCTGACCTCACAAACCGCCTTCGTTTAGCAGCGCTCAGTTCCGGACTTGAACCCACCACTCAAAATCTTGATAAAATTAAACCTCAAATGTTAAGAGTCATGATTGACGAAAAATTGCAGCTTGCTGAGGGAGAAAAAGAGAAAATAAAAGTTACTGATGATCAGATCAAGGAGGCCATAGAACGTCTTGAAGCTGCGAATGGTATGCCAAAAGGATATATTGCCCAATTAATGAGCAACAATAACATCCCTCTTAAAGCTCTAGAAGATCAAATTAAGGCAAATCTTGTGTGGGTTGAGTTGATCCGAGAAAAATATCATCCTACTCTTCAAATTGCCGAGGGAGAGGTCGCTCAAGAGATGAAGACTCAAAGAGAAAAGGAAACAAAAACCCAGTATCATCTAGCAGAAATTGTTTTACCCTTTGAGGACTCAGAACAAGAAGAACGCGTCAAAAATGATCTCTCTCGTCTTATGGAAGAACTTCAACGTGGCGCTCATTTCTCAGCTCTCGCTCAACAATTTTCTCAAGCCGCAACCGCAGCTCAGGGAGGGGACATGGGGTGGCTCACGGAAGATCAACTAGCTCCGGAGATCAAAGAATTTGTTTCGCATATGGCCCCGGGACAACTTTCCCAGCCCATTCGTGTTTCTCAAAGCTATGTTATCATTGGATATATTGAAAAAAAATCACCCGCATCTGAAGGACAAACCTTTGTAACGCTTCAGCAAATATTACTGCCATTCCCTCAAGATGTAACAGATGAAAAGGCTCAAGCCATTATGAATAAAGCAGAAGAAATTTCTCGTGCGGCCAAAAATTGTCCTGCTCTTGAACAAATCGCAAAAGATAAGTTTCCAGCAGCTTCTTCGAACCTAGCACAGGAAGAACCTCTTGCTAGTCTTCCTGAACCCCTCCAAAAGATTATTAACCAATTGGAGATTCATCAAACGAGTGAACCTCTCCTTACTGAAAAAGGAGCTCTTCTGATAATGGTTTGTAAAAAACAATCGAAAACTGCTACCCAATTTACGGAAGATAATGCTAGAGAAGCCATTGCTGAAAGAAAACTTTCTTTACTCTCAAGACGTGAGCTTCGAGACTTGAGACGTCATGCATTTATAGAGGTGCGCATGTAAATGCAACCTTTAAAAGAGGTTATTCGCGCTTTAACAGCAAAAAAAAGTCTGGGACAACATTTCCTGCTCGATCCTCATATTTTAAAGCGAATTGTTGAGTCAGCTGCCCCTTTTGAAGCTCGTACTGTTATCGAAGTCGGGCCTGGCCCAGGAGGGCTTTCTCGAGAAATTATCAAACATCCTTGCTCAAACTTCATTCTTATAGAGCAAGATGCTCGCTGTCTTCCTTATTTAGATGCCCTGAAAAGCCACTTTAAGGGCCAGATGACCCTTATGCACGACAATGCCCTCACTCTTTCACTTCATACTTTAGGAAGTTCCCCTCGAAAAATTATTTCTAATTTACCTTATAACATTTCCGTGCCTCTCCTCTTACAATGGATACAGAACATAGAAGCCTTTGAGAGCCTTACATTAATGTTTCAAAAAGAAGTAGCGGCACGAATAGTAGCGACTCCTAACACTCCTGACTACGGTCGCCTTTCCATCATGTGCCAAGCCTATGCTCATATAAAAAAACTTTTTGATCTGCCTCCTGGAGCCTTTCTTCCACCCCCTAAAGTTACCTCAACGGTCATCCAACTCACACCGATTGTTTCGTGTGAAACACCACCTCCCTGGGAAATCCTTGAAAAGGTGGTCAAAGCGGCTTTCTCACAACGCCGCAAAATGTTACGCTCAAGCTTAAAAGGAATTCTCTCCATTTCCCAACTCGAGTCTGTCCATATTAACCCTGAACGTCGCGCGGAAGATCTCTCTGTGCATGAATTTTTTTTATTGAGCTCCCTGCTGGAAAAAGAAAAAGCCTTTTCCGAGTTAACCTCCTCTTAAGAATTAGTTGATAGTCTAAGCTGACTTAGAAATAGGAGAGCTTCATGTCAGATTCAGCAAAAGACTTAGCATACAAAGTTTACCATGAAATATTCAATAAGCGGCAACCCCAACTCTGTGACACTCTATTTGATGAAAATTGTATATTACACTTACGACGCAAAGAAGCGATTCATGGCCGAGACCAGTACAAAAAGTATGTTGAAAAATGGCTTGAAGAGAACCCCGACCTTAAATATGACATACAGGATATCATTGCTGAAGGAAACAAGGTTGCTGTCAGATGGGAAGAACACGACACATCAAAAGACCTACATTCTAGAGCTCAAATTTTTCTAATCATAGCTGACAACAAAGTCATGGAAGGATGGGAAGTCTGGGAAAATTTAAAAAAAGAGTAGCCCAACGACTTCACATTGCGTTCAAAAGAAGAAAAAGTCATGCCCGTAACCGCCAAAGATCTCGTACATAAAATTTATAACGAGATGTGGAATGCTCATCAATTTCAGTTATGTGATAGCCTCTTAGATCCACGTTTTGTGCTCCACTTACCAAAAATCTCGCTTCATGGGCGAGAGGCCTATAAAGAGGCTGCAAGGCATTGGTTAGAAAAATACCCTGACATTCACTACGAGGTGCAGGATATCGTGGCTGAGGGTAATAAAATTGCTGTCAGGTGGGAAGGCAGTGACAAATCAAAAGATTTTTTCTATAAAGGACAAACCTTTCTCTTAATCAGAAATAATAAAGTCAAAGAAGCTTGGGAGGTTTCATATGGTGCGTAAACTACTCTTATTTATACTTATGGCTTTTTTGCCGTCCTTCTCTCTTAAGGCTCACAATCTCATAATTCATTGTCCTCACAACACCATTCCTTTCATCGTAGAAGCTGCTAGAACGCTTGAAGAACAAGAAAAAGGACTCATGTTTCGAGAAACCTTAGAAGACAACGCAGGAATGATTTTTCTTTATCCCACTCCCCGCCCCATCGCTATGTGGATGAAAAATACACCGCTTCCTCTCGATATGATTTTTGCAGATGAAGAAGGCGCTATTTTAGCGACTCATGAAAAAGCGACTCCCTATTCTCTGAACGTTATTGGGCCTTTCAATGGTGTCTCTCACGTCCTGGAAATTAAGGGGGGGCTCCTCAAGAAACACGGTATTACAAAAGCCTGCCGCTTGGAGCTTGATCCCTCCATCTCTCATTAATGAGATTTAGCCAAGTTTTCCACAAATCCAAACTCAGAGTAAGAAATATCGGATAAGATACACTCAATGGCTTGTTTTATAAAGGGAGACAGGGTTTTGGGAAGACTATTTATATTAAAAAAGCGCACATCATCGGCCTTATGAGGCTCAAGGTTACGCAAGATTCCTGTAAATTGATGGGCTACGAAAAATAAGTCCTGCTGATAAAAGAAATAACCATTCGACTGAACATGTTTACGATACATTACATGTTTAAGGCTCAAATTTTCGCTTTTAATTGTAAGATTCACCTCTTCAAGGGCTTCTCGCACAACAGCTCGTAGAGGTGTTTCCCCTTCTTCTAATCCTCCCATAGGAACGACATAGAACCCATCTTCAATCCCCGTTTGGTGTCGACGAAGACAAAGAAGAGAGTCATCTTTGAGAAGCACCAAGAAAACACCAATCTTAACTTTAAATCGTTTTGATTCCGCTAGATGAAAAGCCGTAGCGCTATATCCTGCCATTTTTTAGACTCACTTCTTAGAGTTTACATTTATAATTTTATCCTAATTTTTAATAAGAGTAAATTTCTTCAATTAGCCATCCATAGTACTAAACGGTTTTTATACCCCATTCTCTTGATCCATGTTCAATGAGGAAAAACATACAAGCCCCTTGCTCCTCAAGAAAAAATGAGATATATAAATTTGTAGTCGGGGTGTAGCGCAGCCTGGTAGCGCGCCTGGTTTGGGTCCAGGATGTCGGGGGTTCAAATCCTCTCACCCCGACCATAAGAAAAATAAATTCCCTTCCCTTGAAAAAATTCATTCAGTTAAATAACGATCTATTCGTTCCGCTTAACAGTATAGTCCTTTAATATGATTTCGTCGTTAGTATCCTTGTTTTATCATAAAAAAGGGCGCTTTTGTAGCGCCCTCTTTTCACTTCGAGAATGAATAGTTTGATGAATCAGAGACGATCAATCAAATCAGCCATCGTGCCTCCGCCTCTCAGAGGAATCCGATTGTTACGTACTTCCTCTTGACGCAATTCTCTTTGAATATCTCTATAAGTTCTAACACCAGGAAGCTTTAAGACTCTCTCAAAGATGTCATTATGTTCTGTCCTCAAGAAGACATGCTTCGTCACAGCCATCCTTCCTGTGTTTATATCTTCTGTTAGCGAACATAAATCCTGAGATTGATCCATATTAAAGTTCACAAGAGCGTGAACGTTTCCTGACGATACAATCTCAGATGTGCCACGACGATCGGGATCAGCCTCTGTCCACCCTAAAGGTCCTCTAACGTACTGTATTTCAGGATCTGTCAAGCCTGCAGCCCTTAAGTCTCTAGGATTAACCCGTGCCAAATTCAAAAGCATGGTGTCAACCGTCCCTCTTTCTTCAGGTGTTAAAACCTCATTTCTTTGTGCCCGCTCACGAAGCACACCATTAGCTGCCAGATTCACATCTATGGGTTGTATAGCCCCTCTTCCATTATGAACAACTATTTCGCGATGAGGCAAAGCTGTAGCATTTAAGAGCTGCCCTTCAACTTGTCCCTGAATGAGAGGAAGAACAGGTTGTCCTCCTCTTGAAAAGACTCCCACACGCGCCGGGAATTCTCTCCAATATGTCGCATTGTCTGAATATGAGGCATTAGGATCCAACCATGACTGAGGCCTAAAAAGTAAGGGACCCCGCGCTAAATCCCAAGGGACATCTTGAACAACAAGGAAGTAGTCAATGGTATTAGGATCTCTTCCCTGCAAATGAACATTTA
>Ga0172373_10001917_pt1 | contig 32871 bp, 17 predicted proteins | sample Lak10m_2_FD_114546 | JGI IMG/M metagenome (GOLD analysis project Ga0172373, IMG submission 114546) | Freshwater microbial communities from Kabuno Bay, South-Kivu, Congo - kab_092012_10m | ecosystem: Environmental > Aquatic > Freshwater > Lake | place: Democratic Republic of the Congo...
ACTTTCTCTTTCATGGCACCCCTTTAGTGTTGGTTTCTCACAGATTTTACACAGATGTTTTGCGCAGATTTTACACAGAATCGCACTCAAGAGAAGGAGTTTATAATCCGTTTATTGCTAATTTTATCTTCCAGCCTGTTTGTATTGAAATTTATGAGTAATCCGAGTTGCTTGTTTGACAATCGCAGGTATGTCATAAGCTGCTTGAAATGAACAAGCTCTAATGAAATCAGAACAGGCCGGGCAACCCTGTTCAGGGTGCTGTCCGGCCTGTTGAAATGAAAGGGAAAGCAGAAAACCATAACTTTTGCTGTTAAAATGCAGCGCAAAGGCGCCCGCTATTCCCGGGTTGCGGTTAACGCCAGTCGCACAGAAAGTTACGAAATTCAAACAACGCCATCAACGCACCAGCGTTACATAACCCTTGTATTCGTGCGGTTCGCCACGCGGACCGGTAAAACTGACTACATATACATACACACCCGAGGGCGAGTTGCCGCCGGTATTGCGCACGCGACCGTTCCAGGCGTCATCCGGATTATCAGTTTCAAACACCAGTTCGCCCCAGCGGCTCCAGATGGCCATCCGGAAGCCGACGGCCCCTTCCAGATATCCCTTTCCCTGAAAACCGTCATTTTTACTGTCGGCATTGGGAGTGAAAGCATTGGGCATATACCAGCGTACCTCGGGCCGGATATCCAGCACTTTGGTCAGACTGTCTTTGCAGCCCTCGCGATGCGTCACAATCAGGCGGACAGAAGTAAGCCCCGTATCAGTAAACGTGTAGGATGGGTTTTGCTGAATGGTAGTGAAGTCACTTCCTATCTGCCAGTTCCAGAAGGCAGCATCCCTGGACAGATCGGTGAAACTTACCGTATTGTTAAACGTAGTAAGGCCGCTTTCGGGGGAAAACGTGAAATCGGCGACAGGTCGCGGCTCCACACGTATCAGGTTGAAGAAAGTGTCTGCTATCATGCAGCCAATCGGAGAGGTAATAGCAACACTGACATCATAGATACCCTGCTCTGTGTAAACGTGCGTCGGGCTGATTACTCCACTGGTATCACCCCCGTCACCGAAAGTCCATTTGATATCATAGGTTTCATCAATGGGCTTGGACAGGTTGTCAAAAAATATGTAGGCCGGATAGCAGCCCAGGTAACTGTCGGGTCGAATCACAATGATGGGCGGCGCGGGAACATAATTGATTGTTTTGGTCACCGCATCCGAGCAGATATTGGCATCCACCACAAACAAGGAGACAGGATGCTGTCCGGGGATATCGTACAGGTACGACGGATTTTGTTCAGCGGAAGTGGGATTGCCGGGCACTCCGAAATCCCAGAACCATGTTTTGATACCGGCTTCACTGGTAGAAAGGTCGGAAAATACCACCGGCCCGGCCACGCAGGTATCATAGGTGTATGAAAAATCGGCATTGACTTCAGGAAAAATATTCACCAGAATATTGGCCGTATCGCTGCACGATGCGCCACTCGGGTTCAGAATTAGTCTGCCGGCATACAAACCGGTATCAGGGAACGTAAATGTCGGGCTCCACACCGATGAGTTGGTGGCAATAGAGTCTTTCATATCAAATTCCCACCTGAAACTGCTGATAAACTGCTGCTGACCACTCAAGTTGGTGAATTTGACCGTATTGGAGCCACAGGATTTAATCAGATACTGTTCAGCGACGAGTGTTGAAGAATCTGTCTCTATTCGGGTGAACACATCGGGCTGACAGTCGGCCACGTTGAACTGGAATTCCCTTCTGATAGTGGAGAGTAATTGCCCGTTGCGAAATTCACTGACACACACACCCACTACGAACTGGCCGAGCAGAAGAGGCGTTCCGGTTATAAAGCCTGTTGTCTGGTTGATGGCCACTACCGGATTGCCCCCCATCGGTTTGTCGGGGGTATAAACAGGTACAGCAAACGGAATAATATCGAATGGCGGTCCGCAGGATGGATCGGGCTTTGCGCCATCACAGGAGAACAGCGCGGGGCCCTGCGTAATATTGCCTCCTCCGACATACGGTGCACAGAATTCGTACAGCAGCAAATCACCGTCCGCATCAGTAGCCGAGTGATCAAAATCGAGTGGCAGGTTGTTGCAAATAATCAGCGGGGGGAAGTTCTTGAATCTGGGGCTGTCGTTTTTGGCTACCTGAGCTTCATAGGTGAGCTCAACAGCATAAGTAGCCCCTACAGAACCGGGATTGATGATGTTGGTGATACTTTCGTTTCTGCAGCAACGCTGATAGACGATGAAGTAACTCTGACCTGACACTGAAATGGGCAGCGTACGTTCAAAAACATAGACAGCTTCCTCTACGCACACGTTGGTTGGTATTTTGGTTACGCACTGCGGAGTATCGGGGATTAGCCTGGTAAAGTCGTTGTAATTTACGTAAAACGCCTCCTGAAGCACATTACTCTGGGTATTTCCCCTGAAGATACTGATGGATGCATCGGTATCGAAAGGAGCACCTCCACCGAAACAGTCGCGGTAAACCTTCATGGTGAAACGCCACCGGCGGGAGTTGGCTCCGACATCGCTCACATACTCGTAAGTCATGTCGCCTCCGATAATATGCTTTGCAATAGCCTCGAGAGGAAAAGCCGTGGCTATGAAAAACAATACCATCGTAATATATACGTTCAGTCTGAATATTTGCATTGGAAGATTCGGTTCAACGTGTGAGAAAAATCGGACTTTTGCCTCGCCAAAATTACGAGACCTAACGCATTTGCAAGCCCTTTTGTTTTAACATGTTCCTGCTACGAGACGACATTTCTGAAATTGTTGACCTGCTGCGCGACGGCAAGGTGATTTGTTACCCTACTGATACGATCTGGGGGATTGGTTGCGACATATTCGACGAACAGGCAATCGCCCGTGTTGGTCAGATCAAAGGTCGTCCTTCCGAGAAGGGGTACATCCTGCTCGTATCTGATGTGGATATGCTGAAGCGATATGTTCCAAAACTGCATCCGCGGATTGAGACCCTTCTGTCGTTTCACCAGCGTCCGTTGACGGTGGTTTACGACCATTCTGTTGGTATTCCGGCTTCTGTCAGGGCTCCAAACGGCAGTGTCGCGATTCGTGTAGCCACCGACCAGTTCTGTCAGGAACTTATTTCGCAGCTGAACAGCCCGCTGCTGAGTACCTCGGCTAACGAAAGCAGCGAGTCATACCCGCCTCATTTCGGGGCCATCAGCAGTGAAATACTGAAGTCCGTGGATTATGTGGTCAAATACCGTCAGGACGACAAGACTCCGGGCGAGCCATCAGCCGTTGCCCGACTCGACCGCCATCTTGAACTGGAATTCCTGAGGGAGTAAAAGCACTGTCATACATGTCCAATTTTTCCCTTTTTATAGCCCGGCGTATCGCACTCACCGGCGGAAACAATTTCTCCCGACTCATCATCCGGATTGCTGTGGTGGCGGTTGCGCTCAGTGTGGCTGTCATGGTGAGTGCCTCCGCACTTATTGCAGGCTTCAAAAACGAAATCAGCCGGAAGATATTTGAGTTCTGGGGCCATATTCACATATCGGATACTGCCTATTCTCTTTCTTTCGAGCCCAAACCCATTGATATCAATCAGGATTTTTACCCTTGGCTGGATACTGTCACGGGCCTGCCTGATTACTACCTGAAAGATGCAGGAATAGCGGCCGGTGCCATACACGGAGGAATCAGCCACATACAGGCATTTGCCCATATTCCGGGCATTATACGCACCAAAACAGAGATTGAAGGCATTCTGTTAAAGGGAGTGGGAAGTGATTTTCAGTGGGAGAACCTTTCGCCGTATTTATTGGAGGGAAGACCCGTAAAGCCAGGCGACTCCACGCTTTCAAGAGATATTATTATCAGTCGCCAGACGGCCGACCGCCTTCAGGTGGGAGTGGGCGACAAGTTCATTGTACATTTTGTCAAGGAAGGCGACCAACTGAGACGGGTTTTCCAGATTTGCGGTATATACAAGACAGGACTGGAGGAGTATGACCGAAAATTTGCGATTTGTGATATCGCTCAGGTGCAGAATCTGCTGGGTTGGGACACTGCACAGGTAGCGGGATTCGAGGTCTGGCTCGACGATTTGCGCGATCTGGATTATTACAACCAGTATATTTACGATGAAATACTGCCGACAGAGTTATTGTCTGTTACCATCAGAAAGAAGTTTCCTGCATTATTTGAATGGCTGGCCCTGCAGGACTACAACGAAGTGGTCATCATGGCCCTGATGCTGGCTGTGGCGATTATCAACATGATTACAGCCTTGCTGGTGCTGGTGCTGGAAAGAACCAACATGATCGGCATACTGAAGGCGCTTGGTGCCGGAAACAGGTCTGTTCAGCGTATTTTCATTTACCATGCGTCATTCATTACGCTGTGGGGTATGTTCTGGGGCAATCTGATTGGAATGGGCTTTTGTTTTCTGCAGGATAAATTCAGATTTATCAAGCTGAATGAGGCAGATTACTACCTCTCTTACGCCCCCGTTAAAATCAACTGGACCGTTGTAACCGGAATTAATCTTGGAACACTGCTGATTACAGTAATATTCCTGCTGCTTCCGTCACTTGTCATTTCGGGCATTTCGCCTATCAAAGCCATCAGGTTCAAATAGAAACTGCCTGGCTGGTTATAACCGGCCAGGCAGTTCATTTACCCGTAAACAGCGATTACCTGATGAGTGTCACCTGCCCTGTCCGGTCTTCCTCTTCCCCGTTCAGGAATCTGATTTTCATCTGATATACATAGACGTCGCTTGGCGCGTCCTTGCCATCCACGCGACCATCCCACTCTTTCTTGCTGTCGGTTGCGGTGAAGATCTTTTGACCCCAGCGACTGTACACATTGAATTCGAGAATATCGGCCGTAGCACCGTAAAGTACCGGTCCGAAGGTGTCGTTTGAGCTGTCACCGTTGGGAGTGAACGCGTTGGGTATATCAAAACACTTCTTCACGAGTACAGTGACCGGACCGGCAGAAGCCGTGCAACCTGTTGCATCTGTGAGGACAGCCTCATAATTCACAGCTGTTCCCTGTGGGGTAACCGTAACAGAATCGAGCGAGGCATTTGGAATAACTACCCCATCAGCGAGCCAGGAGAGGTCGCCGTCGCCCAGTGTAATTTCTACTTTAAGCACTACAGGCGCACCAGCGCATACGGAATCATCGGGAGCAATAATATCGCTGAGCTCCAGCGGCGATCCCACGGCGATGTTGATTACGTCCTGTGAAGTACAGAAACCGTTTAGACCATACTTATAGGTAACCGTATAGGACTGATCAAAAATCGGGCTCACTGTGATAGTAGGTGTCGTGGCCGGATTGGCTTCCCACTCAAAGATGCCGCCCTGCGTACCGGTCACGGAGGCTGTGAGTGTTACCGGGCTACCGAAGCAGATGGACTGGTCGGGGCCGAGCGATACTGTTGCATCGGCTACCGTCACATTGACCGTTCCCTGTGCCTTGCAGTTACCGAGGGCCGTAGTAGCCACAACCGAATAAGTCGTATTTTGAGTGGGAGTAGCAACCGGATTACCGGCGGCCGGGTTATTCAGGAAACTGGCCGGTGTCCATACATAATTGACTCCGGTCTCGTTAGTGCCGTTCAGACTGACTGAAGAACCGAGACACACTGTCGGATTGTTATTGAGTTGCAGTACAGGAAGAGGCTGCACGTCGAGGCGCACCGAGTCCTGTATGGAACAGATTCCGCCGAAGAACAGCGTGGCTGTATAGGTCTGCGGAGCTGTTGGTGTGACTGCGGGGCCGGCTGGCAGCCAGTTGAGTGTACCCGGCGTACCCGTGACAGAGGTAGCCAGATTGACTTGTGTACCCTCACACACCAGCTGGTCGGGCGTAGTGACATTGAGTGTAGCGAAGTAAGAATTCAGTTTCACCTCTCCTGTAGCGGTACAGCCATTTCTGGAAGCCTCCACCTTGTATATTATTTCGCCCGACTGAGTAGGTGTAGCAGTCGGATTACCCACATTCGGGTTATTCAGATAAGTAGGCGGAGTCCAGATGTACGTTACACCTGCATCGTCCGTATTATTAAGAATAACCGGAGAACCGTTGCATGAAACCGGGTTGCTGGCGGGCAGGAGCTGAGGATAGGGCACTACATCAATTTTGACAGAATCCTGTACAATACAGTTTCCGCCAAAGAACAGCGTGGCAGTGTAAGTCTGTGCAGAAGCTGGCGTTACGGTCGGACCGGCAGGCAACCAGTTCAGCGTACCTGGCGTACCGGTGGTATTGGCAGCCAGTGTAAGCTGTGCACCTTCGCAGATTGTTTGGGCAGGAGTAGTTATATCAACAGATGCCACATAGGAATTGACTGATACCACTCCGGCTGTTGTACAACCATTTCTGGTTGCCTCAACTGTATAGGTAATGGTGCCGGGTTGTGTTGGTGTCGCTACCGGATTTCCGATGTTCGGGTTGTTCAGGAATGTAGGGGGTGTCCATACATAAATGACGCCGGGGAAATCGGAATCGTTCAATGTAACCGGGGATCCGTTGCAGGACTCAGGGTTGGCAGGCAGGTTCAGCGGCGGAAGCGGTGTAACATTTACCAGTACATCCAGTCCGCTCGGGCACTCGGCTTCCGGTGTGGTAACGTGATAGCTGGTAGAATTGAGCGGACTTGCTACCGGGTTCGGGCAATCGTCGCAGCTAAGTGTCACGGCAGAATTCTCTTCCCATTCCAGCACGGTGTTTGCCGGAACGGAAGTAATGACAATCTGAGCATTTCCGCCCGGACAAATCGGGTTGGGGTTTACTGTAGCGGTAAGGATCGGGGGTTGAGGTACAATTACCAGTTTGGTTGATTTTTCCTGACAGGCGCCGACTGTTGTAGTTCTGTTATAGAGGAAGGTATCCGTTGCGATGACCACCATATTCCACTTTTCGTACGGCGTCAGCATGGTTCCGAACGGCTCCCAGGAGTGTTTGATCCCCGGGAAGTTTGCCGGTTCATAAGTATTTGAGAGCAGGAAGATGGTGTCGCCGGGGCAATAGAAAGGTTTTTCCGGCATGAGGAAGATATCCAGATTCGGGAGGCTGTCCACCTTCAGATAAACGGAATCTCTCACGATACAACCATTAATATTGTAGGTGGCAGTTACGGTAACCGTTTCCGTAGGCGAGGCAATTACACTCGGACCTGCCGAACTGCTCAGAATATTTGTATTATCCCAAACCACTGTAGCGCCCTGCGGAGCAGCTACTGCATTCAGTACGGGCGTTTGTCCCAGGCACAGGAAGATACTGTCGGGACCGGATATTTCGATGTCTGCCGGTGTAACCGTCACAGTAACTGTATCGGACTGTACACAGACACCGTTGGGACTGGTTGCCGTCAGTATATACCGGGTTGTGGTGTCAGGCAGCGCAATTGGTCCGGAAACGGTTGGATCACTCAGACCCGTTTCGGGCGACCACTCGTACTGCGTGGTGGCGTTAAGGGTATTGGCGAGTTGAACCGGATAATTCTGACACTGAACGAGATCATCAATCAGTTCGGGGAAAAACAGTGAATCCACGATTACCGTGACCGATGCACTTACCACACAGCCTTCCAGTGTCGCACTGGCAGTATATATAGCAGGGAAGGAAGGCGTTGCCACCGGATTGAAACTGTTTACATCATCCAGGCCAGTAGCGGGAGACCACTTGATGGTTGATTCACTGCTGGTAGCCTGGAGTTGTACACTTCCTCCCAGACAGATGGTATCCGGTGAAACGGCTTCGGCGGTAATGGTTGGTGCAATGACGCGCACGAAAACAGAATCAACATCAATGCAGGCACCGACTGAACCGGTGAGAACGAGCCACAGGCTTTGAGTGGGTGAGGTGAAAGGATTTGCCACATAAGGGTTACTTACTGAATCTTCCGGCGACCACACATAGTTGGTTGCACCCGTTGCATTCAGCTGAAGAAAATCGCCGATACAAACGGTCAGCGTATCGCCACCCTCCACCTGAACTTCGACATTGTCGAGAATATCTACCTTGATAGATTTCAGGTCAACCTCACCACATCCATAATCGCGGGACAGCGTGATGGTGACGTACTCTGTTCCCTCCGTGAGGTTATCTGTGAGTGGAATAATGGGAAAAGCGAGCGTCTGTTGTCCGGGCTGGAAAGTAATTGAGGGCGGAATATTCAGTTCATAGTCTTCATCCTGCGTCGCTGTGCCACCCAGTGTAACATTGAATGATGTAGCGACCGTTGGAAGCTTGTTCAGCGTAATGAACAGGGTATCATTGGTACCTGTGCAGGTTTCTATAAAATAGTCGAGACCACTTGAGAAGGCAATATCCAGATCCGGAGAGCCGGCCCTGATTTCGGAGACAAATACGCCGGAGTCATAGGATTCATCGCCACGGTCGGCAATTGCCAGTTTGAGGTGATAAGTATTGCAGGGGGTTACCGGAACACGGGCTGTGAGACTTTTCTTTACGCCCAAGATATCCGAGGTTAGTCCGTCGTACTGCAGTTCCTGTCCGATTTCGTTATTTCTGTAGTATTCCCAGTTAACCTGATTATTCACACTGTCAATTTGCACCAGCGTTCCCGTGGTGGGGAGCGTGGCGATGTTCAATGCACTGTTGGTCAGGTTGGGGTCGCCCGCTATACCGGGCCCGCTCACCAGAAACGCGAAAATATCGTTATATCCTCCGAAAGCCCAAACGAACTCGGGATACTCTTCAGAGCCAAACACATATTCGAATACCACCTCGTTGGTAGCTGCGAATACATCCAGCTCAACACTGCACACGTCGTAGGTAGTGGAGCCGCCGCCAAATTCATCAGAGAGGTACTGAAGGTCGGCGTCGCCGGGATCAGCGGTAAAGAGCGGATCGTTTTGCGTACTCTCTCCGCCCAGATTATTCGGACCGATAGCACCGAGCGCAGAACCGGTAGTGAGCAGCAGGCCCTTTTCAAGCTGCAGGTCGTTATTGTCGGACGGATAGGAAAAAGTTCCCATACCGCCTTGCGGACAGTTAACTCCTGTTACAGTAACTACAGCACCACCAGTTGACACGGCATTCTGAATATCAGTAAAATCAGCTGCCGTATCTATCTGAATTTGTTCCTTGGGCGTACACGGGTCCGAACTGCACGACCAGGTACCCTTCCAGCCCGACTCCTGTACAGAGTTATCTGATTTAAACTGAACCGTCAGGCAGCCGCTGGTAGCCTTCACCTGAAAACAGACACCGCCACCGCCGGCTATATACTGAGGCTGAAAACCGTTACCATCGAGTGAGGCGAGTAACGGACTGTTTACAGTGGGGCCGTCGAAGAAATTCAGCTCATCTCCGTTACCGGATTGTCCGGGCAAACTGGGTTCGATGTTGTAAAAGTCCAGAGAGAAGCTGATACATTCCGAAGGTTGATCGGGGCAAATGACGAAAGTATAGTTTTCGTTGGCACTGTAATCCCCTGTGGCGCCACCCGAGTCGTAGAGCGTACCAGAGCACAGCGATGATCCTCCGTCGCCAATAGTAAGTATGGGTGGAATCTCTTCCACACAGAGCGTGAATCCACCGGAGTTGGGTGCGGCAGTTGCCGACCAGTCGCTCACACGAATATAGTAAATCTCGTTGGGCGTGAGGTTGAACAAGTCAATGAAGAGACTGTCTTCGCCTACCTGCGCGCTTGCGCAACCTATCTCGCCAAGCCCGTTGAGCACACAGTCGCCGCGATAGATGGCAATTTCCGGGTTTACGATCGGGTCAATACCTGCTGCCTTGATGGTGATTCGGTAGTCGAACAGCGTATCGGAACAGACAAACTTGAACCACACATCCCGTTGAGCTACTGCGCTGTTGAAACAGGAGACAGTATCAACGGTGGCGATAGTGCTGGGTGTGGCATTGTCGTTCGTGTAAATTGTTGATGTACAATGCGGTGCCACACCGAAGTCAATCATGGTGGCACAGTTGAAGGCATCATTCACGGGGGCCTGCGCGAGGAGCCCGGCGGTTGTCAGCAACGCTGCTGCAAGGGATAAAATTACTTTCATTTTATGCTGCATAATAATCCGCTCAAATATAAACCGAAGTTGGTTTGCAGAGCGAATAAAAGGACGGAATTATACCAATAATGAATCTATTGGCAAAATTTGAATTGGAACAGGGTGAAAATCAGCGTCTGTTCTGTCGGTTTACACCCGGCGCTGGCGGTTGGGTGATGGCTGCCGGCGATTCATCGAGCGGTGTATCGTCGGGATTGGGAAGAGAATCGCGTTTGGGAGCAGGTGCCTTGGCTCTGATTTTGGCCGACTCTTTGTTGGCAATATACTTGTCAATCAGGTTTGCTTTGGCCATTTTTTCCTCCAGTGGTTTCCTGTCGGCGGCTATTGTATCATGGAGGAAATGTTCGATCATGAGGCTCGCGATAGGAGCAGCATAGGAAGCTCCCCAGCCTGCATTTTCGACATAAACGGCAATTGCGATTTTTGGATCCGTTTTGGGAGCAAAAGCGAAGAATACAGAGTGATCATCTCCGTGCGGGTTCTGGCTCGTACCGGTTTTTCCGCAAACTGCAATGCCCGGTATCTGGGCAATGCGGGCAGTACCGCGTTCTACGCATTGCGCCATACCTTCCACAACGGTTTCGAAGTGACGTGCTTCCACACTGACCACATGTTTTTGAAAAAAGCGGTCGGGGATACTGGTGGTATCCTTGAAAGCCAAGGCGAGGTGCGGCGCATACCAGTAGCCCCTGTTGGCAATACAGGCTGCGAAGTTGGCCATTTGCAGCGTAGTCAATTGCAGTTCACCCTGTCCGATGCCGCAAGACATGATTGTTGGCGAATGCCATCCCCCGAGCTTTTTGGTGTATATTTTATCGTAATAAGTGGAGGTGGGATAGCTGCCGGGGCTTTCATTCGGATAGTCAATGCCCAGCCTCTGTCCGAACCCGAACTCCTTCAGATACTTGTTAAAAAGATCGAGGCCCTGCTGTGGATTGGAGTATCCGAACTTGTCGATGACATCCCTGTACTTCACCATATAATATGTATTGCAGGAATGTGCGAGCGCATCAACTACTCCGTTCAGATGGCCGCTATGGTGACATCTGTATGTTCTTCCGGCGTAGTAATAGCCTCCGCTACAGCCAAAGCCGCCGGTAGGGCTGATAACACCCTCCTGCATACCCGCCAGAGAGACCGCTGTTTTAAATATCGAACCGGGCGGATACTTTGCCATAACCGTGCGGTCGAAAAAGTATTTAAGCGGGTGCGTAAGCAGGCGACTGAACTCCTGTCCACGATCCTGCGTCATAATCAGCAGGTTGGGGTCGTAGGTAGGTGCGCTGACCATCGTGAGTATCTGACCTGTTTTGGGGTCGAGTGCCACTACACTGCCGGTTTTGTTCTGCATCAGATATTCGGCATAAGCCTGCAGTCTGATATCAATGGAGGTCACCAGATCGTGACCAGCTTCTGCTGGACTATCCTCAGCGCCATCCTTGTACTTTCCGACAATGCGGCCAAGATTATCCCGGAGAAGAGCCTTCGCCCCTTTTGTCCCGCGCAAGTAATCTTCGTATGCCGATTCAATTCCGGCAGCCCCGATATAATCGCCCGTTTCATATTTACCTTTTGATTTCTCGATATCGCGTGGATCCACCTCGTTGATATAGCCAAGAACGTGTGCTCCCACGCTTTCCGGGTAGCCTCGTATGTTGCGCACCTGGACGAAAAAACCGGGAAACTCGTACAGACTTTCCTGCAGGCGCGCGCATGTCTGGGGCGTCATTTTCTTCAGAAAAACATACGGTACCGACTTTGAGTATTTGCCACTTCTCCAGTCTTTTACAAGATTCTGTTTAAATTCGGTTTCCGTAATTCCCAAAATAGCACAGAATTTAGGCAAATCCATTTCCTGAAGATTAACCTGACTATAGGTTACCATCAGGTCATAAGTAGCTTCATTATTTACAATCAGTACACCATTTCTGTCGTAAACAAGTCCTCTGGGTGGATAAACGGTCAGATTTTCAATAGTAGTTGAATCAGCTCTGCGCCGGAAGGAATCATCGAAAAGCTGGAGCTGAGCGGCCCTGAGTACGAGCAGTGTTCCGCAAACCAGGAACACCAACTGAATATTTCTTTGACGATAGATGACCGATTTCATAATTCAGGAGGCCGGCTTTATTGTTTGGGATTGAAAAGTGCAGCGTACAGAATTACAAAGATCATGGTAATACCCCAGGATGATAAAGTTTTTAACACAATCGAAGTGAAATAAACGAATGTGAATGCTTCAACGGAATAGTACCAAAAAAGGTAGAGAAAAAAGAAAACTCCTGAAACAGAGAGAAAAGTTTGCCAGGAGACATAATGCGGAGCAAAAATGGGGTCTTTGGCATTGAATCCTCCTTTCGGAGCAAAAGCCGTGAAAACCAGTCCGCGGATGAATCCGGCGAATGCGCCTGCACTGGCGTGTACTCCGGGTGTCTGATAGAACATATCAACCGAAATGCCAACAGCAAAGCCCAGCAGTACCAGATAGGGAGCAGCCAGTTGTAAAGGCAGCAACAGGATGAACATCGGGTACAATATGATATTGAAATAAGCAGAGCCTAACGACTGTACTGCCTGTTTAAGAAGCAGGCACTGACCCAGAATCAGTCCCAAAAAACGCCATATATTCGGGAAAAGGCTGGAATTCATTGCTTGATTTTAGATTTCAGACTGTCAATTTCGGGTGAAAAAGGATTGCGAACCACGGACACATCTGTAATGTCAGACATGGATTGGGAAAGTTTCACTCTGACTACAAGAAAGTGCGGATTTTCATCATCTGCGTTGGCGTAGCCTTCTACTATTCCAACAGGTATGTCTCTGGGAAACATTAAAGAGTAACCGCTTGTCACCACGCGTGCCCCGGGTGTGATACGCTCCTTGAAATGCTTGGGGATATTTCTGAGTACCATTTCCTCCGGGCTGCCTCCCTCCCACTCCAGCGAGCCAAAAGCACCTGTACCTGCTACAGAGGCGGTAATTCTGGTCTGACTGTGCAGCACCGACATAACAATGGAGAAATTGTCGCTGACATGACGAACGATACCAACAATGCCATTCGGTGTCACCACGGCTGTGTGAGGTTCAATGTGATCATTCTTTCCTCTGTTCAGCAGCAGCCAGTTGTTGACACTGGTAACAGAATTTTCTATTACTCTGGCTGAAACATACTCATACAGCGGACGGTTATACTTTCGGCGGAGTGAGTCTGTTCCTGTAATTGAGTCATAAGTTACACGGTAAAACATGTCACGAACAGGTACCTGTACGTAACGTGCAGAAGCCAGACGCTCCTGCAGACTGTCCACCATTACTGCCAGACTGTCGGCGCGCTCCTGAAGAGAAAAATAGTCGGATACTCTCTGGCGACGTTCCATGAGCCGTCCGACAAAAATATCGGTGGTATTAGCCCAGATGACAGCCTGAGAGGTATTATAGTTAACAATCAGCATGAAGCAGAACAACTCCACGAATACCAGCGTGACGAAGCCGCCGTTTCGAAGCAGGAGTTGAAGTAGCCGACCCATAGAAACAGTTGTTTGGCGATTTGGCCTTGATGAAAAAAGGAACGACGGTTACCGTCTTAAACGCTTTTCCTGTCAATTAGGAAGGAATACTGGCTGGTGTTTCTCAGCGCAAGACCAGTACCGCGCACCACCGCACGGAGCGGATCTTCCGGTACGTGTACGTCGAGTTTTGTCTTTGCCTCCAGACGCTTGTCAAGTCCGCGAAGCAACGCACCACCACCAGTGAGGTACAAACCTGTGCGATAGATATCCGATGCGAGCTCCGGGGGCGTCAGTTCGAGTGCCTTGATAACAGCATCTTCAATTTTGGAAATACTCTTGTCGAGCGCATACGCTACCTCCTGATAGCTGATTTTAATCTGCTTGGGGATACCGGTCATGAGGTCACGTCCGTTGACCGGAAAATCTGCAGGGGGATTTTCCAGCTCATGCAGCGCCGAACCCACGTTAATTTTAACCTGCTCGGCTGTGCGTTCCCCGATCAGCATATTGTGCTCACGTTTCATGTAGCTCATGATATCGTTTGTCAGCTCGTCGCCGGCAATACGGATACTCTGATCGCATACAATACCTGACAGGGCGATGACTGCAATCTCCGTGGTGCCACCACCGATGTCAATAATCATGTTGCCAACAGGCTCTTCAATATTCAGGCCGATACCAAGTGCAGCAGCCATAGGCTCGTGAATCAGGTATGTCTCCTTGCTGTCCACGTGATCTGCCGAATCAAAAACCGCGCGTTTCTCTACCTCGGTGATGCCACTCGGGATACAAATAACCATCTTGAGGTGGCTGAGAAGACTGCTCTTGCGACCTACCATCTTGATAAGACTCTGTATCATGGCCTCTGCAGCCTGAAAATCTGCAATCACACCGTCCTTGAGCGGACGAACGGTTTTGATATTTTCATGGGTTTTCTCGTGCATCTGCATGGCGCGATGCCCCACTGCAATGGTATTTCCTGTACGACGATCAATGGCAACGATAGAGGGCTCATCCACCACCACCTTGTCATCTACCATGATAAGGGTGTTGGCGGTGCCAAGGTCAATAGCAAGCTCCTGCTTAAAGAAATTAAAAAGATTGAACACAGCGCTCTGTTTATGATAGTGAAAAACGGTTTCCGGGAATCGGCAGGTCTGCCTTTGATTCGGTCGGCAATATCCGGCTATTCGGACAAATTTCCGCAAAAGTACACAAAATTTTGCGGATTTTCCAATCAAACTATTTGCGGTTTTTTTCGCTGAATTTTCACGGGTGGCTTTGCATCCTGTCCGACCGTCACTATCCAGAAATCGTCGGGGTTCAGGTACTTGCAGGCAAGCTGCTGTATTTCCGCGGGGGTGATAGTATTTATTTTGTTTACCAGCCGGCTGAACACACTTAGTGGAAGTTCTTCCGCCAATAGTCCCCTGATTATGTCTGACACATTGAGTGGCCCGTCGAGCCCGTTCAGCAGCATACCCAGCAGGTAATTGCGTACCATACCCAACTCTTCATTTCCTACCGGCTTTTCCCTCAATTTCTTCATTTCTGCCAGTATTGCGCGCACTGCGGATGCCGTATTCTCCGTATTGACCTCTGTTGCTATGTAGAAGCATCCGTCGTTTACATAGGCATCCAGCGTGGAGTAAATATTGTATGTGAACCCTTTCTTTTCCCGGATGCTGGTCATCAGTCGCGAGCCAAAGTAACCTCCAAGTACGGTATTGAGCACATAAAGCCCGTCGTAGTCAGGATGGTTCCGGCCAAAAGCCCTGCGACCCACCTTGATGGCCGTCTGTAGTGAACCCGGGTGTGAAATATGGATTTTTGACGGTTTTTCTTCGCTCTCTGCATGACTGACTACAGGCATACCCATTCCGATGGCCGACACGTTCCAGTCGGTTCCAAGGTGCCGGTTTAAAGCGGCGATTACCTTGTCGTCAACACAACCGGATGCCACAATAAAACAATTGTCGGGACGGTACCAATTGGCATAAAATGCCTGCAGATCGGTCCGCTGAAGAGCCAGATAGTCGTTTTCTACAGAATTGTACCCGTATGGGTGATTTTCCCCGAAAATGAGCTCTGTCACCTTCCTGTAGGCAACGGTTTCCACCTTTTCCAGCTCTACCGACAACTCCTGGATACCCGTGCGCTGATAGGTTGCCAGTTCTTCATCAGGGAAAACGGGATCTCTGATCACTTCGGCAAAGGCCGGTATTACATCCGGTGCGTATCTTGAGAGCGTATAAAGGATAATATTGGCGGTATCCAGATTGGAAGGAATACTGACCGAGGCGCCGTAAAAATCAAAAAACTCGGCAATTTCAGCACTTTTTTTCAAAGATGTACCCTCCCGCAAGAGCCGCGCGGTAGTACGCGATGTGAGTCGCTTCACCTCGCAGGAACGACCCGCCCTGAAAACTGCCTCGATTTTGAGTATCTCCTGACCCGGAAAGTCCAGAACATAGAGCAGTACTCCGTTGTCCAGTTTGTGCACTGCCGGCTCCGGAAGGTCCAGACTGGTAACCGGATGAATCGGGGGAGCATTTCGGTTTTTTGCAGTCAAAACAGTTGCGTTTGCCAAATGGAATCGTCTAGTTAATATCGTGAATCGGGGCTGCGAAGGTATGCTGTCCCGCTTTTTCCACAAAATGTTAGTCATTTAAAAGCAATTTCGGGAATAATTTATATACTTTTGCGTCAATTTACATCCGTTGACCATGAAATTCAGCACATCCTCTTCAGAACTTCTGAAACAACTCCAGATAGCCAATGGCGCTATCGGTAACAATCCGGTACTTCCCATCCTCGAAAATTTCCTTTTCCGGGTAGAAAATAAAAAACTGACTATCGCCGCTACCGATCTCGAAACGAGTATCACCACTTCGATCGAAGTTCTGGCCGATGATGATTTCTCGGTGGCTGTGCCAGCCAAGATTCTGCTGGATACACTGAAGGCGCTCCCTCAGCAACCAGTCACCTTCAGCGTGGACAGCAAAAACTGGGGTATTGAAATCACTTCCTCTTATGGCCGCTACAAACTGGCCGGTGAAAGCGGTGATGAATTCCCCAATGTTCCCGAGCCTGATTCTGTTGAAACAGTAAAAATCAACAGTCAGTTTCTGCTGGATGCCATCAATAATACGGTTTTTGCCACCTCCACCGACGAGCTGCGACCAGCCATGACGGGTGTGTATTTTCAGGTGGAAATGAACAAACTCACTTGTGTCGCTACCGACGCACACAAACTTGTCAGATATACCACGCACCAGCTCGTTGGTGAAATAAGCACGGCAATTATCATTCCCAAGAAGGCACTGAATCTGCTGAAAAATGCACTCCCGGCAAACGACGGCGTGACAATTTCCTTTAACAAGGCCAATGCTTTTTTCTCTTTCGGCAATATGAGTCTGGTATGCCGGCTGATTGATGCCCGCTATCCCGATTACAATGCCGTCATTCCGATTGACAATCCCAACCAGATGACGCTCAACCGCGCAGATTTCCAGAATTCTCTGAAGCGTATCGCCATCTATGCCAACAAAACTACCAATCAGGTGGTGCTCGATATCTCTGATCAAAGTGTGACTATCAGTGCACAGGATCTGGACTTTTCAAACGAGGCTACCGAGCAAATGACCTGCAACTTTTCAGGCTCACCCCTGAAAATCGCTTTCAATGCCAGGTTCCTCGCTGAAATGCTCGGTGTGCTCAGTTCCGATGAAGTAACTATGGAGTTTTCTTCTCCCAGCCGCGCAGGTATTATTACTCCGGTCGAGGAGAGTAATGTAAATCACGAAATACTCATGCTGGTTATGCCGGTCATGCTCAACAACTAATTCCATTTCAGGTTGTTCATATCCATCGTGGGTGTAGGTTTGATACTTACACCCACGCTGTTTTACTAAGAGCTTGTTCAGGATTCTCTCACCGAGTCAAAAACGGCTCATTTTTCGCCATTTTTCACCTTTTTCAGTTACGTAGCACCTGCTATGCGCCTTCAAAAACGCAAAAACTGACAAAAAATCAGCCTGTTTTTGCCAACGGCAGAAAATCCTGAACAAGCTCTGAACAAGCAATAATCCCCCGGACCGCCATCAAGGTAATTTTTATGAAATTTCTGACTACCCTCTTTCTCTGTCTTTCTTTTATTTCCTCTTCTGTTTCCGCACAAAACGCCGCCGCCAAAGGTCAGTTGCAGGGCCCTGAAAAAGAAGCCATCGCTTTCGCCAATATCGCCCTGTTCAGTGCCACCGACAGCAGTCTGCAAAAAGCAGGTGTTACCACCGAATCCGGTATATTTGAACTGCGCGGACTGAAAGCCGGTGCCTATTTCCTGAAAGCCACTTACCTGGGTATGTCCGACCTGTACAAGCCGGGTATCCTCCTTACCGAAAACGAAACGCTCGACCTGGGGGTTGTTTCCATGGCAGCCAGCTCATTTGAGATGAACGAGGCCGTGATTACTGCCACCCGACCAATGGTCGAGGTTCGGTCCGACCGCACCGTATTCAATGTGCAGGGAACCATCAACAGCGCAGGCACCGTTGCCCTGTCGCTCATGCGTAAAGCCCCGGGCGTAACGGTGGATAACAACGACAATATCAGTGTTCTCGGCCGCGCAGGGGTGCTTGTTTATCTGGACGGGAAGCGACTCCCGCTGTCATCACAGGATTTGTCGGCCTATCTACAGAGCATCCCGGCCGACCAGATTGATCGCATTGATATCATCACTAACCCCGGATCGCGGTACGAAGCAGAGGGCAATGCAGGAATTATTGATATCAGGCTGAAAAAGGACAAGGGTCTCGGCGCCAACGGCTCACTGAACTCAACGGTCAGTCAGGGCCGGTTCGGCCGGGGTAACCTCAGCGGAACCGGCAACTACCGGAATAAACTGATCAATGTGTTCGGCTCCGCACTCGCCGATGCCGGCAAGAGCTACCACAACATGAACTCTCTGAATTATCAGAACGGAATCGTTCAGGAGGAAATCAATGACAGTGAAAATGACACCCGGAATTACAATATCAGACTGGGGACCGATTTCTTCCTGTCGAAATATCATACCGCAGGCTTTATCGTTAGTGCCGTTAACAATTACGCCGACAGAAGTTCTTACAACCGAATCACGCTGGCCCGGCAGTCAACACCCGATATAATCGACAGTATTCTGGTGGCTGGCAGCACGGCAGACAATCCGCGCACACAGCGCACGGTCAATCTCAACTATCGCTATGATAATACGAAGGGACGGGTACTCAATTTCGATCTGGACTACGGAAGTTATGTCAACGAAACGCGCAGGTTTCAACCCAACCTGTACTATGATGCCACTGAAACATACGTACTGACCGAAGTGAACCAGCAATACGATACGCCCACGGATATTGATATCTACACGGCTCAACTCGACTTTGAAGACAAACTGTGGGGCGGTAATCTTGGGCTCGGCAGCAAGTTGAGCAAGGTTGGATCCGACAATACTTTTCTTGTTCTGGACGAAAAAAACGGCAGTTTTTTACAGAATGATACGCTTTCCAACGAATTCACCTACGATGAAATGGTATGGGCAGGTTATGTCAGTTACGCCCGGGCCCTTGGCAAGAAGTGGAATATGAATACGGGTGTACGCGCAGAACATACCGATATCACCGGTAATCTGCGCGCGTTTCTGCCGGAACTGCAGGAGCCGCCAGTGCTGCAAAATTATCTGAACTGGTTTCCTAACGTCGGTTTCACATACGCTCACGCTCCTGAACATATTTTCTCCATCAATGCGGGCAAACGCATCAACAGGCCCGACTATAATGTACTGAACCCGTTCAATAACCGCCAAAGCGAGCTGTCTTACGAAAAAGGGAACCCTTTCCTGCGCCCGGAAATAGTGAACAATGCAGAAATCGGTTACACCTTCAAAAGCCGGTACAACTTCAAGGCCGGTATCAGCCGTACCGATAACCAGATTACACGCCTGATTGCGCCCGACTCCATCGATCCGCGGGCAGGGTATATTACCTGGGAAAACATCGCTTCCAGAACGGTGGTCAGCCTGAATGCCAGCGCCCCGGTCCAGATTACCCCGAAGTGGAATGCCTACTTCAATGTGAATGTTTCACACATTAATAATCAGGCCCGTTACCCCAACGGAGCCGTGATTGATGTTCAGGTATTTTCATACAATATATATCACCAGCAAACTTTCGATCTGCCTTTTGATCTGAAAGGAGAAATTTCCGGCTATTACTCCGGTCCCGGCGTCTGGGGCGGTGTATTTCTCTATGATTCCAACTGGAGCCTCGATCTCGGACTGCAGCGAAAGTTTCTGAAGAACCGGCTGAATGTGCGGCTCAGTGTCAGTGATATTTTCTACCAGACTGGCTGGAGCGGTGAATCTGTTTTCAACGGACTCACCTCATTCAGCAGCGGTCGCTGGGACAGCAGGCGGACCAGTCTGAATGTCGGATACCGGTTCGGCAACGACCAGGTCAAGTCCAGAAAACGCCAGACAGGTATTGAAGCTGAGCAGAAGAGAACCGGCGGAGGCTGATTCTCAGAACCCGGAACAAACCACACACCGGTCGGTTTTACCGAAACTGGTCTGCAACACAATTTCCATGCCTCCCGCGAAGCGCGAGCGCGTACGCGCGATGTCCGCATCGTAGGAAATTGTGACTGTAAACTGATCGTTACCCATCTGTACCGCCGGCACAAGGGTGTTCAGCGTAAATACCGAACCAGGCAGGCTTCCTCCCCTCAGATATGCACCGGCAGTCATCTTTGTTCCGCCGCGCCCCGTAAAACCGGTCTGGTAGAATACTCCTGCCATGGTCTGCCACTGCAGACTGTTGGAGCCCGTCACCGATTGACGGCGATACAGCGCTCTTAACTGTACACTCTGGGCATGCGCACGTGTTTTCCAGACCGAGCAGGTTCCATACAACACCATACCTACACCAAGCCGGTTCTCGTCGCCCAGCAAGGAGTAAACGGGTTTGTTGAGGTGCTTCCAGGATAAACCGGCCGACCAGCCTTTTTCATTGTTATACAGTACAAATCCGGTTGACAAATCCGGCTGGAATATATTGTCGCGCAGGAAATTCTCCCCGTTGCTGTTCGACGGATCGAATGAGCCATTCTGGAATTGTTCGTCAAATTTCAGTTTTCCGGACTGAATACCCATGGCCAGTCCGCCCAGACTCCCTCCGACCGCAGCAAAGGTTTCATCTCCCAGATGCTGATGATAGGCCGCCGTAAGCATGCCGTTGCTGTTGTAATAGTAACCCAGCGGACTGAAATCGTGCTGTACGCCGATTCCAAGGGCGTAATAGCTTTTTTTACTGTTTTGCAGACAGAAACGGATATCAGCAAACGCAGAAGCCCCCTGATATGAATTCTGATTGACCAGATTGTCCCACTGTCCGCGGTAAAGTGCGGCCACTTGCGTCCGGTGTACCGAACCACTGCCGGTCGCTGCCGGATTGAGCAGCTGGGGCAACTGAATACTGTTGGCGAAATGATAGTCCTGCGCCCCGGCGATGAGTGGCAGTACGGAGAGAGCCAGAAAAATGGAAATTTTGCGCATGGTAATCATCTGATTAATTGTACTGTGCCCGCATAGGTACGGTTTATTCCATCCGGAAAAATGACGGAGATAGTGAACCTGTATGAACCGGCCTCGGCTTTTTCTCCCCTGAAATCGCCATCCCAGCCGAAGAACCGGTCCTCGGGTGAAGCGTTTTCATGTCCTTCCAGTTCAGCAAGATCAAATACGGTTTCATTGTATTTGTCAAAAATCCTGAAATATTGAATCCGAAGGGCTTCCGGGAAGTTGCTTCTGGCATAAAACACATCGTTTACTCCGTCATTGTTTGGTGTAAATGCGTTCGGAATAAACAGGGATGCATCGTAATCAATGGAAACATCTATCCGGACGGTATCTGTTTTGGTACATCCATTGTCGTCAGTAGCCGTGATGGTATATACAACCGACTGCACAGGTCTTGAAACCGGATCTGCGATAATCGGGTCGCTCAGCCACATTCCCGGCTCCCACAGAAATTCAACATCCGTTTTGTTGACCTTGGCCGACAGAGGCGCATAATCACCGAGCACTATGTCGAAATAGTCCTGCTCCACACGCAGTTGCAGTTCATTGACAGGCAGTACATATACAGTGGTGTCTTCCAAACATCCTTTGTCACTTTTTGCCTGCACCATATAGGTACCCGGCGATAGTCCGTCGTGCAGAGGGCCTTCGGAACTATATCCGGGGCCTGTTACCAGCAACTGACTGGCTGCACCGGCGGATGCTGTGAGACTGGTTCCTTCTCCGGCTATACAGCCTGCATCCGTTGTCACCTCCAGATATGGAACCGGAAAAATTTCGAAGGAAACTTGTGCCGTATCCGGACAGATGCCATCATTTGATGTAAAAAAGGTTGCCGAATAGGTACCAGCCTGACTGAAGGTACGCGAGAAGGTGTAATCATTGGACAAATACCCGTCGCTCAGCTTCCAACGGATGGCAGTGGCTCCGGTTGCCTGACTCAGGAAGGAGGCTGTCGCGGGCGCACACGCCTGCGGGAGACTGAAATCGAAAAGTGCCTCCGGTATGGTTCTGACAACCACTTCAACGGTGTCGGCCGCCGGACAGCCCTCCGGTGAAATGATACTGAAAATGGCGTTATAGTTACCCTGGTTCGCATACGCGTACGTGTGCGAGCACCCGTCCAGCTGAAAGCCGTCACCGAAACGCCAGGCACACGTTACGCCGGACATATTGCTTGTCCCCTGAAACTGTGCGGGAGACAGTGTACACACCGAGTCGGATGCAACTGCCAGAGCCGCTGGAAGTTCATGGATGAGCAGGCTTCCCGATACGCTGCTCTGACAACCTCGCTGAGTGGTTGCCCGCGCAAAGGGAGTGTAAGTTCCCGGACCGGGATATACATGAGAGATATTTCTCTGCCACGAGGAATCTCCGTCACCAAACCAGAGCTGAATACCGGGTGCCACCGAGTTCACCAGAAAGTTAACCGGTTCTCCCGGACACTTTTGCTGATCGTGAATCAGGGCGATATCAGGGAGCGGATATACCGTTACGGGTAACCGTACGCTGTCGTAACCGCAACCATAGGCGAAAAGTGTGATATAGTACTGTCCGGGGTCCGTGAAATGAACAATAATGGTATCTCCGGCATAATCCAGCCCGGTTGAGACCTCCCAGTCTATTTCAGCTCCCGGAGTGGCGAAACTGATAATCCGGGCCTGAAGACCTTCACACAACCTGGTTGTGTCGGGCAGCCCCACAAGCGCAGTTACGTCCGGCGGATTAACTACAATTTCCCGCCAGGCCGTATCAGTTCCACAGAGATTGGAGGAGACCAGCCATATTCCCACCGTATCTGGCTGGTCGCCGGTAAACAGCTGAAATGAAGTGGGCTGGTCAAAGGACCCGGAATACTGGTGACCATTGGATACATAATAGGTGTGAGCCAGTGGATTTCCATAACTGCCAAGCGATAATTCAACCACACTGCCGGAACAGGGCTCGTCGAAGTCAACCTCAAAAGCTGCCCTCGGGCGCGGAGCAACGTCAATAACATGTGAAAAATCGGCCGCACCGCAACCATTGACCATACTTACACGAACCTGATAAGAGGTATCAGAGATACCATCATAGTAGGTGACCGGCGGCGGATTGAAACCATAGTATTTCTGTCCGTTGCCCAGGTCCCATATATACTGGCGTCCGTCGTTGGGGCTCAGATTATTGAAGTAAACCGTAAGCGGAGCACAGCCGGAGTCGGGAAAAACATCGAATCTGATGATGCCCGGCATCTGCTCGCCCGGTATTTCTACCTGAATGTTGTCTTTGACTGTACAGAGTGGTTCATTGTTGAGCGGATTCACTGTAAAGGCCGAATAATTGACCTGATAAGTACCCGGTTCGGAGTAGGCATGTTGCAAAATCCCGGGACTGTTGGTTCCATCCCCCCAGTCAACCAGATAGACCACACCGGAGGATGCATTCGGAGTAACCCGGATGATTTCACCCCTGCAGGCAGTATCCCTGTCAACACTGAACCCTGCAGTTGGTGGTCCATACACCCTGACCGTTCGCGCATCCCGGTTACAGGCTTCCGGCAGGGCAGGATTGGTATAGGTATAGGAATAAGTGGTATCGAGGGCCAGCTGAGAAATATCCACCACGTCGCCGGTTACCCCGAAACCACTGAAAAATCCGCCCGGAGAGGCGTTACTGAGTTGTACCGACAGTTCGGTGTTGCAAACGGCCAGATCTTCGCCTGCTTCAACGGCATTGCCGGGTACTACCTCCACAGTGATGGAGTCGGTACGGCGGCACAGATCGAAGCCACGAATAAAAACAAGCAGGTATGAACCCGGAGATACGGGATCAAAATAAAATCCGCCACTGTTTTTAAAAATATGATCACCCTCCCAGAATCCAATTATGGTATCACTGGCATCCAGATAAATACGGTCCGTACCCGAGCACAAAACCGTGTCGCTGGAGTAAATTTCCACATTTTCAGGCTCAATGAAGCTTGAAACAACACTTTTTGTAAAAGTTCCGCAGGTATTGCTTGCTGCAGCGGTGATGAAATAGGGGCCAAAGGCTGCATTCATCTTTACAGGGAAGGAATCCGGCACTACCCCGTTTATCTGATATACCAGCGTTGAATCGTAGGGTGAAGGAGTAAAATCAGTTTCCAGGCAAGCCAGTGCAGGGGTGTCAAGGGCCACCTCAAGCGGAATTTCCACAACTATATGAATGGTATCAGCCCGGCGACACACGCCTGCCCCCCTGAATGTTGACAATTCGAAGGTGCCGGGAGTATTCGGGACAAAAAACACACCGGATGAATCCGTGAAGAAACTTTCGGCAGGGCCAATCCAGTTGCCCGGCGGAAAGGAAATGATTTGAATGGTATCTGATCCCGAGCAAAACTTCTGGTTGTCATTGGGATAGGCAATAGCGATGTTGGGCGCTGCCCGGAGTGCAAATGTGTCGTAAGCATGCACCTCTCCGCAAAAATTGGAATCAACGGCTTCCAGAAAGTACTTATCATTTGACAGCGGCAGGATAACCGGAAAAGAATCGAATTCTATGCCGTTAATGGTATAAATCACTGCTGTATCCAGCGGAACAGGCGTATATTTAATTGCAGTACACGTATCGCCCTGCGCCTGCAGACTTACCGAAGGCACCCTGATAACATTGACAACCACCTCCGCTCTGTCGTCGGCAATACAAGTGTTGCTTACTTTCAGATATATCTTGTACTTGCCCGGCTTTGAAAACTGCATGGCGATTATGTTGGTATCAGGTGCCTCCGGATCGGGGTACCACTGCCATCCGTCGGAGGGCCCGTCCACACTCCAGGAAAAACTGTTGCTGGCAAAGGAGTTGGCGCCGGTCAATTGCAGATATTCCAGCGAATCATCCATGCATATATTATACTCATTCCCGAAAACATTGATAGCATTGTTCGTGGCTGGTATCAGTTCGGCATTGGGCTGACTGGAAACTGTAACGGTGCTCGAAGTACAAACCGTATCACACACATTACCAACACAGTAATTAATGTTATAAGTACCGCCATTAGTGAATGTGTGACCAAGGGTATTGCCTGTGTAGTACTGACCGTCTCCCAGATCCCAGACTTCATAATTTACACCTGCAGCAGGACAATTCACCAGTCCTCCCCCACCCCCGGGCGCAACTGACCCCTGAAAGGTTACCCCCTCGTTGGCACAGGGATTGGAAGACATCGCAAACCGGGCCACCGGCGGATTTCTGAACGTGAGAATAAACGCACTGTTGGTAGGATCAGCCAGCGTATCGTTCAGAAAAGTCTGCATGACAATAGTATATGATTTCTGGTACTTGCATGTACCGAAAAAATCTGACAAATTGTACACGTGTGTCTGCGGCGGTGGATTCGGACTCCCTGGAACTACCGTGTTGGTAGAATTATCTCCCCAGTCAATTTCAAAATGATGAATGCTGTCTCTGTTCGGATCATTAGGATCCACGATAATATTCACACATATTTCCTCCAGCGGGCCTGTGATGCAATAAAACTGCACCCCGTCGCAGGTAGCGATAGTCGGATTATTGTATGATTGTGAAAAAAGCAGCCCTGTAGTCCAGTAAAGACCCAGGGTTACCAGCAAGAGTTTTTTCATTATCTGATCAATTGTAAGGTTCCGCTGAAAATAACAACCTGTTCGTCTATATACCTGACAGCGATGACATATCTGTACGATCCTGCCTCGGCTTTTTGCCCCCTGAATATACCATTCCAGCCAAAATCCGGCATTTCAGGCATAATAAGGCTGCTTGCATCAGTACCCGTTGACTCAAATATCAGTTCGTTGTACTTGTCAAAAACCCTCATGTAGTCCAGACTGACCACCGACGGACTGCTGCTGCGCACGTAGAAAACATCATTTACTCCGTCCTCATTCGGGGTAAAGGCATCGGGAATAAATATCTCTTCTTCCCTGTTGATTCTGAGTACAACCCTGACTGTATCCACCCTGATACAGCCGGTAGCGTTGGTGGCATACACAAGATAAACCATGGATTTTTCAGGGGTGCAAACAGGATTGCTGACCAACGGGTTGTCCAGAAACTTTTCCGGTTTCCAGAGGAAAGTGGCGCCCTGCTGATTGGAAACAGCATTGAACTGCACCGATTCTCCCGGACGAACTTCAACATAATCCGGTTCAGCCTCCACACCTGCCAGATCAGGCAATGACAGAAATATGGTTGAATCCAGTCTGCAGCCAATCTGGTTAAGTACCGTAATATGGTACAACCCTGTGTCAAGTGACTCATGAAAATCACCCGTCTGGGTATAGTCTGGAGAGGTGACCGTAACAATGTTGGTCGGGTCAGTGGGTATCCGTAGATCTATTCCGTCTTCAGGATCACAAACAGGGTCGGCGATAATTTCTGCCTGAATGGCGTTGTCCAGATACAGCGTTATACTGCCGGTATCGGGACACAATCCGTTATTGCTGGCAATCAATATTATTTCATGGATTCCGGGTGCTGTAATCTGCCTGGAAAAGTTGGTCTGACCGGACACATAGACACCATTATCCTTCCATACTGCATTCGTGGCTGCCGGAGAGACCACTCCGAAGGTGGCCGTTACCGGTACACAGGTTTGCGGGAGCTGATACACAATTCCCGCATCGGGTGTTTGAGTGGCAGTTACGTACAATGTGTCGGCATGAATACAGCCGTTGGGTGCAAAGACCGAAAAAACAGCGGAGTACTGTCCTGCCTGCGCGTACGCATGTGTGGACACGCAACCCGGCTGGAAGCTACCATCACCGAAGCGCCAGTAGCAGTTAACAGGAGGTGGCGAGCTGCTCCCCGAAAAAGATATTTCTCTTCCCGTACAGGCTGTGTTATCTGCATCCGCCTCAATGTCAGGGAGTTCGAGTACCTGAATGACGGCAGAATCTGTTGCCTTGCAACCGGGAAGGGTACTGGCTGTTACCGTTGCTGTGTAATTGCCGGCGATGGGGTATCTGTGCGTGGAAGATATTTGACTGCTGAAGGACCCGTCGCCATAGGCCAGCAATATGGCAGGTGCATTGCTGTTTATCTGAAAAGAAGTTTCCTCGCGTGCGCACACGTGAGCATCTGATATGAGGGCAACTTCCGGGGTCGGATATATCTGAATGGGCAAATTCATACTGTCGTATCCGCAGCCATAAGTATATAGTGTGGCGGTATATACACCGGGCGTATTGAAAACAACCGAAACAGTATCGAGAAGGAAAGTGTTTCCATCTGAAAACTTCCACAGTACGGGCGCTCCGTTTGTGGACTGACTGTACAGCACTACCGGACTTCCGGTGCAGCGCGGCGTATTGGGAGTTCCGATCAGGGCATCAACCGCTGCCGGATGAACAATGACCTCCCGATAGGCCGTATCGGCACCGCAGGTATTGGCTGATACCAGCCAGATACCGACAGTATCGGGCTCGACCTGCGCACTCAGATTCAGTACCGAAGAAATACCGGCTATGGCTGTGAGTGTATCTCCTGCAGACGTGTAGAAAGTATTGAAAAGCGGATAGCCTTTACTCAGAAGTGAGGCCTCCAGTGGCGCTCCGGAACAGATTTCGCTGACAGAGAGTGCAAAATCGGCTACCGGATTGGGCAACACTTTGATCGTTTGTTCCGACTCAAAAAAACCGCAACCATTGGGTACACTCAGCCGGATATGGTAAACCGTATCAGCGGCTCCGTCCGGATAAATGACAGGGGGCGGTGAATAACCGTAGTAACTCTGTCCGTAACCGGTTTCCCACAGATAATGGTTATGCTGGGCAGCGCTCAGATTCACAAACTGAACCGAAAGAGGGGCACAACCAGATGCAGGTTGTACCACGAAATCAACGGCACCCGGTGGAAGCGGCGCCGGAATTTCAATAATCGCCGAATCCCTGACCGTACACAATGGCAGTCCGGTCAAAGGGTTTACGTTGTACGCGGCGTAATGGAGCGGATAGGTGCCGGGAGTATTGTAGCTGGCCGAAAGGGTGTTTGTTATCCCGTTACCCCAGTCCGTTTCATACCCCACCCCGCTGACCGCATTTGGTATGATCGTGATGAGTTCTCCCTGACAGGCAGTATCTCTGTCGGTGACAAATCCGGTCTCAGGCAATGATCTGACTACCAGCTGAAGGTCATCGCTCCTGCAGCCCGGCGGGAAGGTCGGATTCGTGTAAACATACCTGTACACAGAATCACGTTTAATCAGAGCGAGGCCAATGGTGGTTCCTGTAACTGAGAAGCCGGTAAAATACCCCCCGGGCGTAAAACCGGTAATCTCCACGGAAGACTCCGTTTCACATACGTATATATCAGCTCCGGCACGGATGCTGTCGGATGGCGCAACCCGGATATTCATAGTGTCGCGGCTCAGACAGATACCAATACCCCGTGTGTAAGTCAGCTGGTATGAGCCTGTATCCACCGGATTGAACCAGGTTTGTCCCTGATATTTGAAAAGATGCGCTCCGCTCCAGATCCCCGTGGAGTCGCTCGCCCAGAGTGGTAAAGAGGGTGTTTCTGTACAAAGGGCCGTATCGGGCGACAGGATATACACCTGTTCCGGATAGATCACCAGCAAAGTGGTGGATACGGTCGTGTCTGTACAGGCATTATGAACAGTAGCCACGACATTGAACGGACTCTGCGGAGCTTCCAGGGCAACCGGGAAAGAATCCTGGACAAGGCCATTTATGGTGTAAACCGCCTCCTGTTCAAACGGCGATGGGGTGTAATTCCAGAGCAGGCATTCGATGGAAGGAGTGTCCAGACTGAGTGCAACCGGTTTGTCCACCTGAACAAACAGTGTGTCGGCCCTCCGGCAAATCCCGTAATCACGAAAAGCGATAAATCTATATGAACCCGGGATATTCTGGACAAAAAAAGTATCTGCGGGTGTAATTTGTAATCCCGATCCCTTCCAGAAAACAGGCAGGTTTGCCTTCAGCCGCAAAGTATCAGGATTGACACAAAAAGTCAGCTTAGAGGTGTCCGGCGACAAGATCACAACATCTCTGGCAGTTTGAACGAGAAAAGTGTCACGTAACAACCGATAGGTACAGGTATGATTCAACTCTGCTTCTATGAAATAAGGTGTATTACTCACAGGCAGTACAACCGGAAAAGTATCAACCTGCAGGCCGTTAATGCGGTAAACTGCAGCTGGCTGGTAAGGGAATGGCGTATAACTGAACTCCACACAGGTATCGCGCTGTGGCACGAGCGAAAGCACCGGGGGCTCCATCACCTCCACAGTGAGTGTGACCGTGTCGGGCTGATTACAGAAATTGTCTGCCCTGAGTTTAATCTCATAGGTACCCGGCTCAAGAAAGATAACCCTTGCCACACTGGTGTCGGGGGGATACGGGTCGGGATACCAGAACCAGTTTTGTTGTCCGTCGCCGAACCAGGAATAGAAGTTTTCATACTGAGATACACTGCCGTCGAGTCTTATGGTGGACCAGGGTTCCTGAAAACAAACGCGGTATTTCAGATTGCCGATTTGTGTGGCGCCCGAGTCAATTACCGCATCAGCCTGCGAGGAATTGACAGCGGCAATAACGGTATTGCGGCACACCGTATCACAAACATTGCCGGCACAGTATCTGAGCGTCTGAAAACCCGCGGTATCCCAATAGTATGTAGCAGTATTTCCGGTGTAGAAAGAACCATCCTGTACCAGCCATGACTGGTAGTTCAGTGCCTTGTCATTACAGGGGGCGTCATCGTAATTACCGATAAACCTGACGGTGTCACCCACACAGGCAACATAGGGATCCACATAAAAGTTGGCTTTGGGCGGATTGCGCAGCGTGAGGAAAAACGCGCTGTTGGTTACTTCTATGGACGGCAGCGTATGATAGGTTCGCAGAATAACTATATAGTAACCCTGATAAATACAGGAGTCTGATAATTCAGTGAGATCGTACAAGTGTGACTGCGGAGGAGGGTTCAGTCCGCCGGGAATGATAGTCAGTGCCGTGCTGTCGCCCCAGTCAATTTCAAAATGATCAATAAACGCGAGATTGTTATAGGCCGGATCCACGACAATTTCGACGCAGGCTTCCATTGTATCAGCTACAACACACAAATATTGCTTCCCATCGCAGGCTGCTATGGTAGGATTGCTATTCTGGGCGCGGGAAGCACCGCACAACACGAATACAAATATCAGCGCGCTTAAAAATTTCACCATGAAGAAGTGCTTTCCACAGATACAGTACATTTAGAGCTTGTTAAGGATTCTCTGCCGTTGGCAAAAACAGGCTGATTTTTTGTCAGTTTTTGCGTTTTTGAAGGCACATAGCCGGTGCTACGCAACTGAAAAAAGGTGAAAAATGGCAAAAAATGAGCCGTTTTTGACTCGGTGAGAGAATACTGAACAAGCTCTAAGTACCCTTTCATGCAAACGTACAAATAATGCAAAATAAAAATACGATTTTATAATTAATATTCATCTGCGATCTGATGATGACTGCCTTTCAGGTATATGTCGTTTTGATTATCCGGCGTACATTTGCCGTTCATTATTGTTTAACACCCGGGACTCAGACCGAGTACTCCCGAAAACGCATCTTTATGAAAAACCTTCCTCTCATCCTCAATATTGTTCTTTTTGCACTTGTAGGACATCTTTACTACCTGAATTCCAAAGGTGCGAAGCCAGTGGTGGCTCCTCCTGCTTCTCTTGCAGACGGCGCGCGCATTGCTTTCGTGAATGCCGATACGCTTGATGCAAAATATGAGTGGCTGAAGCAACAGAAAGAGTCTATCAAGGAGCGTATTGAAAGCGAACAGAAGAAGCTGGTTACCGAGGAAGAGTCACTGATGCGCGATGCACAGTCTTTCCAGGAAAAATATCAGAGCGGAACCATGACACAGGCAGATGCTGAAAAAACAGACGCCGCTCTTCGCTCCCGTGCACAAAAACTTGAAGAAAAGAAGAATAAACTGAGCGAATCACTGGCAGAAGAGCAGAAAAAGGCTTTTGAAGACCTGTACGCCAATGTGGAAGCCCAACTCAAAACGCTCTCCGACCAGATCGGATACGACTATATTCTTTCGTACACCCGCGGCGGTCAGATTCTGATGGCCAACGACAGCCTGGATATCACTACACAGGTACTCGATTTGCTCAACAACAAGAAATAATACGCCTTGACACTCAGGCTAGCCACGGAAACCGACATCCCGCTTATTGCCGAACTGGCCAGAAGGATATGGCTCGACTACTATCCGGCCATCGTCAGTGTAGAGCAGGTAGAGTACATGCTGGAGCTTTTCTATTCTGCCAGTGCCCTCTCGGAACAGATGCGCGCCGGTCAGGTTTTTTATCTGCCCGAAACTGAACAGGGAACTATCGGCTATTTGTCGGTCAGTGAAACAGAGCCGGGAAGTTACTTTCTGCACAAGTTCTACATTGACAATGGCCTGCGCGGCAAAGGAATCGGGCAAACAACCCTGCAATTGCTGAAAAGTACAATACCGGACATGAAGGTACTCCGGCTGAACGTGAACCGAATGAACTACCAGAGCATCAATTTTTATTTCAAAACGGGCTTCACCATCGAATCCTGCATGGATATACCCGTCGGAAACGGTTATGAAATGAACGATTTCCGCATGGTACTCCATATTCAATAAACCGGATTATGAGCAATACCGGGCGCGCCTATCTGGCGCTGGCTGCCATCTGTGTCATCTGGGGAACCACCTACACGGCCATAAAATATGCTATCCGCGATTTTCCTCCGTTCATGATGGTGGCAATCCGACAGACCTCTGCAGGTATCATCCTGATTGCATGGGCGATGCTGGCTGGCAAATGGACCTGGACTGGCCGAAAATATGCACTCAGACAGGCACTCACCGGTCTGGCTACCATTACTGGCGGAAATGGCTTCATCTGCTGGGGAATGCAGTACGTATCGTCGGGACTGGCGGCCATTATCGGTGCGCTCACTCCTGTGGTAGTAGTATTGATCAATGTTTTCTGGCAGGGATCCGAAAAAATCAGTGCAAGGGCGATGGCCGGAGTACTGCTGGGCTTCGGCGGACTCGGATTAATTTTCAGCGATGGGTGGGCCGATTTTGCCCGGCCTGAATATCAGCTTGGCATTGCAGGCTGTTTCGCCTCCTGTGTTACCTGGTCGCTCGGCACGGTGATGTCAAAACAATGGAACTCACTGGAGGTATCACCGCTGGTTAACTCCGGACTTCAGATACTGGCCGGGGGTATCGGAGCCATTTTTATGAGCCTGTTTTTCGACCATTCCTTCCATATCAACCACACTACTGAAGGATGGCTGGCAATTGCTTACCTGGCCTGTATCGGCTCTGCACTGGCTTTCACGCTATACATGTTTATTCTCAGGCACATGAGCGCCACGGTCTCTTCACTCTATACCTATATCAATCCGATAGTGGCCATTCTGCTCGGCTGGCTGTTCCTGGGTGAGCACCTCACGACGATGATATCGCTCGGAATGATGGTAACTATCGCAGGGGTCTGGCTGGTAAACTCCGGGCACCAGCTAAAGTCCGGATAATATTTAGAGCTTGTTCAGGATTCTCTGCCGTTGGCAAAAACAGGCTGATTTTTTGTCAGTTTTTGCGTTTTTGAAGGCGCATAGCCGGTGCTACGTAACTGAAAAAAGGTGAAAAATGGCGAAAA
>Ga0172373_10001920_pt1 | contig 32836 bp, 22 predicted proteins | sample Lak10m_2_FD_114546 | JGI IMG/M metagenome (GOLD analysis project Ga0172373, IMG submission 114546) | Freshwater microbial communities from Kabuno Bay, South-Kivu, Congo - kab_092012_10m | ecosystem: Environmental > Aquatic > Freshwater > Lake | place: Democratic Republic of the Congo...
ACCTGCTGGGAATGTCCCTTGTATAAAGTAATATCCTGATGCCAATATTTTAATTTGATTTCTTAAAAGCATACTTCCAGAAACTGTAGGACTATTATTTGTTGAATCAACTAATGCTACAATTGGACTTGTTGATTGTGTGGTCATACTCGAACCACCATATGTAAATACTCTAGTATATGTTGTTGGATTTGCTACATTTGTAAATCCTTTTGCAGGTTGTGCAGTGTATGTTGTCCCTGTCCAATAATATGGAACTGTTCCATTTACCGTTGTTTCTGTAACTATTGCCCATCCAGTAGCTGTCATTGATGTTGCACTACTTATTGTTTTCCAGTTTAACATTGTAGCATCTGTATCTGAAACTGCTAATACACTGCCTAATGCTGGTGCTGTCGAAGCTAAACTTAATAATTTTACAAAACCATTGCTATCAACACTTGCAATATATGGTAATGTTGGTGCTGACTTCATATCAGATGTAGTATTTATTTTGGGTCTTGTTATTAATGTACCCTGATTAGTAGTTCTTTCATTAATTGTTGCAAGTGTGGCAGTAGCAGATGAAATAGAACTGGATGTTCCTGTCAAACTAATTGAACTTGATGCATTATCAAAAGTTAAAGAACTATTAGAGGCAGTATAAGACATTCTAGATCCAACAGGACCGGCTAATAGAGAACTGGATGAACCAGATAAAGCAAACTGACTTGACGAACCAGATAATGTTTCATTACCAGTCAATGTTTCATTTCCATTAACAGTTAATGAAGTGACTGTGGCTGATCCCAATGATGAATTGGTAACTGTTAATGAGTTAGATGTAATAGAACTAGCAGTGGCTGATCCTAATGATGAATTAGTTGCTGTTAATGTATTAGTTGTGATAGAACTGGCAGTAGCTGATCCGAATGATAAATTAGCAACTGTTAATGAGTTAGATGTAATAGAACTTGATGTTCCTGACAAACTAATTGAACTAGATGCATTATCAAAGGTCAAAGAACTGTTTGAGGCATTATAAGACATTCTAGATCCGACAGGACCTGCTAAAAGAGAACTGGATGATCCTGTTAAACTAAATTGACTAGACGATCCAGATAATGTTTCATTACCGGACAATGTTTCATTTCCATTAACAGTTAATGAACTGACTGTGGCTGATCCTAATGATGAAATTGATGAGGTTATAGAACTTGCAATTGCATCACCTAATGTAGAATTACTTGATGTCAATGTTCTAGTTGTGACAGAACTATTAGCACCAGATAAAGAAATGTTACTATTAGCACCAGACAAAGAAATATTACTGTTAGCACCAGAAAGATCAATAGAACTGGTAACACCTGATAATACAATAGAACTTGATCCACCTTGAAGATTAATAGAACTTGAAGCATTATCAAAAATCAATGAACTATCTGTGGCAGAATAAGACATTCTAGAACCAACAGGACCAACAATTAAAGAACTGGATGTGCCAGTCAAATTAACTGAACTAGCAGTGGCCGAACCTAGAGATGAATTGGTAGAAACAATATTGGGTGTGGTGATGGTAGTATTATTTGCAGAACCATCGATATTGGAAGATAGGATAATGACATTAGATCTGTTATCAATTTTAGATCCTAATTCATTGGTTCTGGTTGTATTGTTTTGCATTGTGCCTTGGACATCTATATCTTCTTGATAAACAATTTGGAAGTCTGTCATTTTATTATAAATATTTATAATAAAATAAATTAAATTGTGGTATAACAATTAATATTCACATTATATCTTCACTATTAGATTATGCTGAGGGGACAGTTGTGAATGCAGATGGGGAAAGAATTCTGACTTTGTATTTGACACCATCAGCATTGGTTACTGTAACAGTCATTTTATTAGTAGTTGTGTTCCATGAAGCAGTGATGTTTCTAAGGCTAGATCCAGAACCACCACTTATACCTGAGAGTCTGTTGAGAATACTGGATGTAGATTTGACACATGCGCTATACATTGCACATGCACCTTCAGCAATAGAAGCACCTAAAACATCAATTTCATCAATCATAATAAAGAATGCTCCATATGGATTGGTCTTAAATTCTATATCGGCACTACCAGATGCAATTGTGACAGTAACAGTTCTGTCAGTTTCGGATGAAATGCTACCATTAGGGAGAGACAATGAGCCATTAATGGTAACAGGGGCATTGACAACGAGTGAGCTACTGGGAGTATCAGCACCAGATGTAAAAGTAATACCTGCACTACCATCTTGGGCACTAAATTGAGTAGAACCGACATTAATGGCATCAACATAAATACCGTGGTTGACTTGTGTGGCAAATTTGTTTTTATCAGAAATGTATGTAGGATTTGCTACAAAATCGGTTGGTCTGCCTCTGACTACTTCAATAGCACTATCTTTGTTCTCAGTATTCAACACAACACCAGCGTTTGTTTCAATACCACCATTGCCAATTACGAGTTGTGATTTCAAAGTCCCTGTATTATCATAAACATTCATTGCGGTAGAATTTGGTGCAATTTCTAATGAATTTAACTTGGCATGAGTAATAGGATCATATATTTTAATTTCGGCACCACCATCAGAGACAGTCAATTTGCCACCAGAAGTAGTAGTTCCAGTAACATTTAAATTGCCAGTGACTTTTGAATCACCAGTGATATCGGCACCATTAGAAGAAACTGTTAATTTATCAGTGGCAGTTAATTTACCAGTGACTGTCGAATCACCAGTAATATCAGCACCACCGGCAGAAACAGTTAATAGACCACCAGAAGTAGTAGGTCCAGTAACATTCAAATTGCCAGTGACTTTAGAATCGCCAGTAATATCGGCACCATTAGCAGAAACAGTCAACTTACCACCAGAAGTAGTAGTTCCAGTAACATTCAAATTATCGCTAATGTCAGCACCGCCAGCAGAAACAGTTAATTTATCAGTGGCAGTTAATTTGCCAGTGACTGTTGAATCACCAGTAATATCGGCACCACCATCAGAGACAGTCAATTGACCACCAGAAGTAGTAGTTCCATTAACTTTCAAATCTTGAGCAACAAAGAGATATTGATCAACATACAAATCTCCAGATTTTATTTCGACTTGACCATTCAAAGATGAATTTCCTGTGACAGAAAAATCATTCTGAATATCTGTTTGAAAATCAAAGTCAGTAATTCTTGCGATGGGATTTCTAGACATATATATATTATATTAATTCATTAAATTGATTCGAATGGTGGTGTCTCCAACTTACTAAATCACATTCACCAAAAATAATATTTTAATTCAAGTCCTTAATTTTCATCATTCAGTGTTTCATAAAATAAGTTATATATAATATATATAACCACTGTCTCATATGGCATTAATATATTTGATTGCAATAATTGGACTTTTCTTTTGGAGCTTAGTCATCATTGACAGCAAAAAACCTGACAGCAAATACGACATTGTAAATGATGAATTTATTAGTGATTCCAATTACAATCTTGATACTGTCAAAAAAACATTATATTGCCAATTTAATTCATTCTTCAAAATAGTATCCACATTCTTATGTAGAATCCTAAAACATATCATATTGTATATTTTCACTGTAACTGGAATAAATATGTCATGTGATTGCAAACATAAACATCATGAATGTTGCAATAATTGCAACAACGGTGGCAATAATAATGGCAATAATAATGGCAATAATAATGGCAATAATAATGGTGGCAATACTGCTAGTATTATGTTGACAACACGATTTACACCAATTATTACCAAAAAATTTGGTTCTGTTCTGATTAATGTTTATTCAGATGGTTTGCCATTTGCCACAATTAATGCTGGTAAAGTATCTGGGACATCGACACCAAATATTAACTATTTATTGAAATCTACCAAGGATAATGGATTTATAACTATTTCATGGGACAATAATTCAGATATACAGGCCAAAGTATCGGATATAGCTAAACAAGGGACATATACTATTACATGGATTTAATTAATTCTATTTAATTTGAATTGAAAAAAATTGAAATTAAAACTAATTAAAGAATTAGCAATAATATTAAGATTAACTCAATTAAAACCAACTACAAACATGCCCAAACAAACCAAAGAAACCAAGCAAACCGAAAATACTAAAACTACTAATACTACCAATACTACCGATGCATCTGATGAGGTTGAAAATATTACTTGTGCTGAGTTTATCAGTGACAAGAACAATTTGAAACGTTTATATTTCCGGGCTGAAAAACCAAGCGATGAATCTGCACAAATTAGATTTTATCCTAAATATTTGTATGACAAGACCAAGGAACCCACACCCGAAAACTTGGAAAAATATGCCAAGAATTTTGTGTTGGTCACTAATCCTATTAAGATGTCTCGTGGTGGTATTCCTAAATTCAATCCAAAATATCATACCACAAATCCCAATTCGTTGAAACGTGGCTATTATTATCTTCCCAAAAACAAAGATGATCAAAATTCTATTGAGTTCTTCAATGCTATGCAAATGATTGATGATTATATGAATGAGCAAATCAACACCAAGAAGAATGAAGCACGTATTATTTGTGCATTAAATTCAAGTAATAAACGTGTGAAGATTGGTGGTCTAACTTATAGACGTATGATCGGAACTGCCAAACCTGGTGGTTCATTGAATATGGATGAAGATGATGAAGGCAATAACAATAAAGGCAAGGAAAAGAAGGAATTTATTCCTTATGATCGTGTTAAGGTCAAGTTTGCCGCAGAATATAATGAGGAGGTCAAACAAGAGGATCAAGAGAATATTACTACTCAATTGTATCTCCCTAACAGTGAGGATCCCAGTGAGGCAAGAACATTATCTGAAATTGAAAAATATTTCAGTTATGGTTGCACTGCACAACATGCATTGATGTTCAATAAGGGTTGGATCAAGAAGACTGATAATGAATGTAGTTTGTCATTGAAATCACTCCAGATTGGTATTACTGAACTCTCTGAATTCAAGAAATCAGTTCCAATGAGTAAACAACTCAATAAACGTCTATTTGCATCTGGCAGTTCTTCAACTACTACTCAATCTGAGACAAAGGAATCAAAGGAAACCAAGACTACTATAAAGGCTAAGGAAGTTAAGGAAACTAAGAAACAAGTCAAAGAGCAAACAGAAGAAGATGATGATCAAGATCAGAATCAAGAAGAAAACAATGATACTGGTGATAAATCTGAACCCGAAGATGATCCCGAAAACCAAGAACAAGAGGAACAAGAACAAGAGGAGGAAGTGAAACAAACCAAAAAGAATGTTAAAGTGAAGGGTAAGGAAAAGTCCGGTTCATCAAGCAGTTCTGGAGGTAAGAAACAAAAGAAGACTGCTGGTAAGAACAAGTAAATAATTTTTTTATAAATGATATCTATTTATCAAAAATATAAGTAGATATAATAATTATGCGGTTTAAAAGTGAAAATTATTAGATATACAGAAAATATATTATGTCATTCAAAGTTACAAAAATAGAGCAATTTAATAATAAACTAGTTACATTAACTCAAAAGACAGCCCAAAATAAATATTTAATATTAGACATTTGGGAAGACAATAATGATACTGTTCATAAAGACAGGTATAAACAAGTATTATTACAGATCAACAATTTAAAGATACATAATATCAGTGATAATAGAATTTATTTTGATATTACAGACAGACAAGATGTAATAAATTCCATAACCAAAATAGAAGATAATACCATTGAATTATTGAAATCATTCCTACTCAAAATAAATAAAAAAGGAAAATTTAATTTTTTATCTGTGGTCAAGATGAATAACTCCAAAACACTTATGGTATTAGATTTAAATAATGAAGACTATTCCATCAAAATATTTGACCATGACAAAAAGATCAGAGATATTTCATTTATGTCTAATAATACAAATTCTTTTAATATTATTATTGAATTGATGTCAATAAACTTTGATATGTTCACAGGTAATATTGTAATTGATACCAGACTTAGAATGGTTATGTCTAATCCTCCCAATATTGTCAGATCCCATTTGACAGATCCTGATTTATTTATTAAAGATGATAACATTAATATTCATAATAATATTCAAAATCAAAATGACCATAAAAAACCTTTCGATTTAACACAAACCGAAGTAATTAATGATGATTCTGATAGAGATGATCTTAAACCTGAATTAAAAGATAATTTAGCTGAATATGTGTCATCAGATACTAAAGATACTAAAGGTAAAGAGAAGAACAGAAACAAAAATAATGTGTCAGTTCAGATTGATCCAAAACCAATAATAATGGATACAACTACAATATCCAATAAAACAAGTTTAACACCACCTAATTTGACACCTCCATCAGATAATGACATAAATGTTACTGTCAAAACAAGTAATACACCATTCAATTCACCAATGGTATTTGGGGATGACGATTCCAAATCATCACATTCTTCAAAAAATACCAGTCCTAAACAAAACAAAGATAATGATACTACTAATAATGACAATATTGATCTTGCCACATCTGAAGATGAACCTAATATTAAATCTATTATCAAATCTGAATCTGATTCAAAAACAGAATCAAAATTAGAGACAGTAAATGGAAAGGATTTATTAATGTCAATGTCAGATAATGATGATGATATGTATGTTTCACAGACTGAATTTGAAAATTTGGATAATGATAATGATCTAATGGTTTCTAATGATAATGACGAATCATTAGGAAGATTTGACGATCTAATTGACAAAGCAGAACAACTTCTATCAGAAAGAAATACTAAACAGAAAAAAACAAATGATGATGTAATATATATTAAATCTGATGAAAGTGAAGATGATGATGTTAAAGTCACATCAAGATTTAAATCAACAAAATCAAATCAGAAAAAGATATAATTATTGATTAAACAGCACCAATAATACGTAAGGTTTCATATTCATCATTAGCTTCATCAACTAAATAGAAAAATAATAGAATAATTGTAATAATAAGTAATGCCCACATTATTGTGACTTCATAATTATTGTTTTTGATTTGAAAGAATAATTTATTTAATGATGATCTTTTTATAAATTTATTATTAATGTTATTTTCTTCTTGATCCATTATATTATTCATTCCTAAAAATATATATTGTTTTTAGGAATTTAGTTTGTAATTAATTATTATTGTTTAATAATTACATAATTATAACGAGTTTATTTGAATCCTCATCTGTAAATCTTTTGACTTTAATCTTAATATCTTCCTTTTTGATTTTGTTTTCATTCTTCTTAATCTTTTCCTTTTTCTTCTCTTTCTTCTTCTTTTCATCATTATTGAATGATGCCATTTTAGTTTTGAGATGTTCGAAATGTTCTTCAACATAACCCAATAAATTATGTAAGAACAACCATCTGAAAAAGTTTAATTGACATAATGTTGTTTCGACTATTTTAGTTTTGTCTTTACTGTCATAATTATAGTCAAAATGTTTCCCTCTTCTGAATGGATCAAAATACTTTTTCGAATGAGTACTCAATCTGGCTCTGTAACTAATCTTAATGTCAAATAACTCTGTCAGATTTCCTTCCTCATTCTTTACCTCTAATGGTTCCATTGAAACTGAATGTTTCATCGCAAACCAATTTAATAATCTCAATGATATTGCATCCTCATTATTAATTATCTTAATCATCTTTCTTATTTGTTCTTCCGAACATTCTGACTTAAAAAATCTATCTAGTTTTGTATAGAGTGATCTCTCTTCAACTGTTTTTACAGCTTCATTTAATGGCATTTTTTGGGTCTTTTTGATTTTCTTTTTTGTCTTTGATTCTTTACTATCATCATCACTAACATCATCGTCATCTGAAATATATGAATCTGTATTATCAGTAATATCAACTATATCTGATTTAGTATCATCAGACATTCTCACGTAATTATTATTATTTAATATGCAATGCGTTTAAGTGTTTTATTAATCATAAATATAATCTTTCATATTTTTTAATTAATTTAATAATTCCATAATTCCTTCAACAAATTTATTTATGGAGTCAATATTTTCATTATTATTGATTTTATTGTCAATAACATAATCACTATTAATTGCAATTACCTTATCAGAAGAACATAACATATTGATCATTGTTTCAGTCAAATTTTCATTCTTGTAATTATTTGTCTTGACAATATTAATATTATTAATATCTAAACATTTCTTCAAAACAGAACTTGATATTGATTTAATTAGTTTATTTCCATTATTTAATGGATTAATTATTAATATATTATTGAATCTGTCCAAAAATATATTTCCTCTTGGTGTGACATTAATATTATTAGTAAACTTAATATTAGAATTTTTATTAATAGACAGATTTTTGATATATTCTCTCACACTCAAATTGATTTTCTGTTTTTGCATTAAATCAAGATCGGAATATTTTATCTTATCACTTAATTTCATTTCCTTTTTCTCATTATTAGTTGTAGTAGTATAGTTAGTCATATTGGATATATTATTCTTGATCTTGATATTTTGAGTCTTGTTATTATTGAAATAATTGTAATTATTATTAAAATAATTGTAATAGAAAAATTGTTCAAAACTTATTCCATGTATTAATAAATATACATTTGATATAGATAGATTTTTTTTGTAGTTTAATATTATATCTTTTTTCAAATTATTGATCAGAATATTGTAGTCATATTCAAGATGTTGAATTGAGTCAACTATTAAAGTAATTACAATGATTCCTTGAGAAATTATTCTGTAATATATTTCTGAATAATTAATGTCTGAATAATTGGGATCTCTTACAATAATCATTAATTCGGATTCTATTGACGGAAGATTTAATGGATATTTAATTGAACTAGTAATTGATAGAGTATTTTTAGTTATTTCTGTTGGATAATGTATTTGAATATTCCCCATTATTAATGTCCAAAAAATTGATATATACATAGTATGATATATTATTATTTAGATTTAATACATATCTCAATAATTAATATTTACAGATCAGATTAAAATGAATATTGACGGTGAAACATATCTCTTTTATGACAAGTTTGCCGGCGGAACACATGGATTCTCTAATCCATTAGTCTCTAATTACAAAATTGATAAATTGTTTGAAGATGTCATTAATAGAACTGACACTAAATATTGTTCAGGTGATGAAGCATTAACTGAATATAACAAATTATTTCGAGGGACAAATTTTCAAATCAATGAAAAGATTGACAGTAATATTTACACATTACACTTGTTTCAAATCAAAGATACTGTTGATTTAGATAATACTATTCCAACAAGTGCCAAACCTATCAAAAAATATGCCAAAAGAAGATTAAGTCCTGTGGCCAGAAGAAATCTGAACTTAGATTCTGATGATGAAGAAATTCCAGAACGTGTTCCAGAAGTTAAGACAACAGAACAAAAAGAAGTCAAGAATGAAGAGAAAAAGAAACAAATTATAGATATTGTTATTACAGTATTTAGTGTGAATAATGAAAAATTGAGTGCAAGTTATAATAAGAGTAAGATTATTCCAAATAATAATCTATTGGTGAATGCATGTAGATTCCATTTATCATATGAAAATAATTTGCAATATTCCCATATGATAAATGGAATCTATGTGAATTTATCATATGAGAATAATTTGCAACATGATTCATATAGTGATAAAATAGTTGATTATATTGCTAAAGATGTAGTTATTCCAAAATCAGACATTATGGAGTTAGCAATTGACCAACCATCATTCATGAAGGATGGTAAGTCATTATATCATTATCAATTGAGAACAATTAGATGGATGTTAGATAGGGAACAAAATAAATCCAAAATAAACTATGGAACAAACTACAAATATGAATTAGAATTTGGAAATTTAATTTTTGACATTGCATCAAAGAAACTCATTCCTAAAGATTCAAGAAATGAAATTGAGTTTAAAGGTGGGGCACTTATTGATGAAGTTGGTTTAGGTAAGACAATCCAGACAATTACATTATGTTTAATGAATCCTGCGAAGGGTAGTCAACTTTCATATATCGGTCATAATAATAATGGTGATATGATGTTGCAGTCAAGAGCCACACTTATTATCTGTCCTAATCAACTTTGTGGTCAATGGACTCGTGAATTTACTAATATGATTAAATATAAGGATCTTAAAATTGTCAATATGTTAACCAAAAATCATTTTGACAAATATACATATTTAGATTTGTTAGATGCAGATTTTGTGATTGTATCAAATAATTTTATTGGAAACAGTAGTTTTGCCACAAAGTATACATCAAAGTTATCAAAATCAAAGTCATATTACAAATCACATTTATGGAATCATGATGCAGTAAAGAAGGTTTTTGATGATATGTCAAAAGAACTTGTAAATGACCCATCAATTCTATTTAAGAAGGAGCCATTATTCCCATTAGTCATGTGGCATAGAATAGTTATTGATGAGTTTCATGAAGCATATACAGTTGACAAATACAAATATGTGTCAAATATTATTCCATTACTGAAAGGAAGACATAAATGGGTTGTGACAGGAACACCATTTGATAAGGGTGTTAAATGTTTCTATAGTATGTTTGATTTTGTGACAGACTACAAGAATAAGATCTTAGGTAAGAATATTATTGAGATCAAGGATATTCAACAACATATGATGAATAGATTTTTCAGAAGAAACACAAAACAAAGTGTCGAACAAGAATTCAAATTACCAGAACTCAAAGAGAGATTATTTTGGTTAAGATTCAAAGATACAGAAAGAATGATTTATAATGCATTTTCATCTGATCCAAATTTGGATAAATATTCAGAGATCCTAAGACAGATTTGTTGTCATCCTGGTATTGCAGAAGAGATCAAAACTACAATTGCCAATTGCAAGAGTTTGGCTGATATTGAAGGAAGTATGGTAGCCCATTATAAAGAACAATATGACATTTCTCAAATTTATGTGAGAAGATATCAAAGATTTATGGCAAAGACTGAAAGACGTATTCTACTTGCCGAATTCAGAAGACAGAAAAGATTTTTGAAACAAAAAGGATATCGTGTTGAGATTGAACTTCCTCCTCTTGCTGATATTATTAAAATGGATAAGATACATTTTGAGATTCCCAATAAGGATAATGTTAATATTCCTCAAATTGGGCCCAATAATAATGATCAAAATGAAGATCAAGATAATGAGAATGATATGTTCATGGATGAAGATGAATTAAAAGATAAAGATGCTAACATGAATCTGCCATTAATGGTGATTAATCTTGAAAATCAGGACAAAATCAAAAGACTGATCCAAACTGAACTGGATGCAAATCCATATGCCACAATTATTAATTTGCAAAATACATTGGAGACTCAGAGAATCAGAGTCAGAGAGGCAACCAAAGTATCTGAAGGTAAAAAGACTTCATATGTATTTTTCAGTAACATGTTAGACCGTATTCAAAAAATTAAGGCTAGATCTAAATCTAGATATGAAAAACTTCTTGAAAAGATGAGAAGACGCGAAGAGGAAGGTGATGATTATGAGTCAGATGATGAGGAAGAAGAGAGTAATGATGATGAAAGTTGTGGTATCTGTTTGAGTGAAATTTCTGGTGAGAGAGTTGGTGTGACTAAATGTGGTCATTTATTCTGTTTCGATTGTCTACATACAATTATTAAAAAGAGTAATAAATGTCCTGCATGCAATACAGTCCAAAATGTATCAGAGGTATCAATGATTTCATTTGAGAAACCAGTTTATACAAAAGACAATATCAACAATATTAACAAAAAGATAGAACTCATTAATAGAGTTGGAACAAAACTGGCAAATCTCATTTACTATTTAAATTCAATTGAAGATCATGTGATTATCTTTTCACAATGGGATTCATTATTGAAGAAGGTTGGAGAGACATTATCAGAACATGGTATTATGAATGTATTTTGTAGAGGTAATGTTTGGTCACGTGATAAAGCAATTCGTGAATTCAATTCTGATGACAAAATCAGAGTAATTATGTTATCATCTGAATCTGCCGCATCAGGAACCAACCTAACTAAAGCAAGTAAGGTCATTTTATTAGATCCTGTTGTTGGTGAATATGAATACAGAAGGAATGTAGAATGGCAGGCAATTGGTAGAGCTTATAGATTAGGTCAGACTAAATCAGTTGAAATTGTCAGATTCATTATCAAGGACACAGTTGAAGAAGTCATTTACAGAGAGAACAAACAACAAGATGCAAAACAAACATCTAAATTGAATATTAGTGAAGTTACAGATGATACTATCACAATCAATGATGACAAACTTAAATATATTAATGACGCAATAGCAAAATCAAAGATCTTGAAAGAAGAGAAAGAAAAAATCAAAAATGAAAAGAAACAACTGAAATTACTAAATAAAAATAATCATAATAATGACCATAATAATGGCCAAAAAGACAATCCAATTAATGATGATCAAAAAGATATTCAACCTGTTAATAATATTGCCAATGATAATAACATTGATAATAATAACATTAATGATAATAACAAGATCAAAGCGAGAAATAATAAAAAAATTGCAAAAATAATTAGAAAAAATAAATAGGTCACATAGATCTAAATAGATCTGAAAATAATTGAAATATAATTTATTTATTAATAATAATATTTAAAGAATAAAAATTAATTAAATAACATATTCTCAGAATGGCGCAATCACAGACCAAATCATCAACCACGAAAACCACGAAGACTACTAAACAAACCAAAACAGCCAAAATAGGTAAGAATGGTCAAGCACATGTAGTTAAAAATAATTCTAAAAAGGAACAAACAGAAGAACAAGTTCAGGAGCAAGTTCAAGAGCAGGGACAAGAACAAGTTGTTCAAGAGGTCAAAGTTACTAAAAAGACAGCTAGAACTAAGACTCCTAAAGAACCGAAACAAGAAGTAAAACAAGAAGTAAATCAAGAGACAAAGGGTGAGGAGACAGAACAACAAGGTAAGAAGACTTTTGAGCAAATTTATAATGAGTTGTGTGAGTTGAGAAAGAGTATGGCAGAATTGCAAAAACAGGAGAAGGTATTATTGAAGAAACTTGATAATTATCACAAGAGTGAGATGAAGAAAGTGAGTAGCAAGAAACGTAAGCCAAATCCTACACCAATTGGATTTGCAGTAAAGAAGGAAGTGAATGGTAAATTGGCCGATTGGTTACATGTTCCAAGAGGATCACAATTATCAGGACCGGAAATTTCGAAAGCTTTTTGGGCAAGACTTGATGAGGAGGGTTTGAAATATAATGATGATAAGAGAATTTTCAGAACAAATAAGGAAGTATCAGAAATCTTTGGTGTTCCATTATCAGTAAATGAATCTACATCACACACAGATGAAAAGGGTTTCAATATGAGAACACATCAAACATATATTAGATATGCATTGACAAATAATAATTCTGCAGAACCAGTAGCAGAACAAGAACCTGCAAAAGGACAAGCCAAAAAACAAAAAGCCAAATAAACATTACTAATTTATTTATATCAAAAAAGACAATTGATATAAATATTATAATATTTTTTTAGAGATGAGATAGTTAATTTTGTAAATACCATTATGGATAGATTTGATAACATTAGATTGGTCAATAATATTTTTAATAAAATCAATAAATAATGAATCATTGATGTATTGTGGTTTGATGTTATAGAAATCATCTGGGATATCTTCCCTATTTGGCGATTCAATATAGATATCTCTAACATAATAATAGTTCTCACCAATAATTTTTACAGATGAATTACTCATATTAATTACATCATGTTCATTCGAAGATAATATATCTAATATCGATCCATATTTTCTTATCAAGTCATAAACAATATCACAATCTAATCTTACAGAATGTTGTAAATAATCACAACCAAACATTATACATAAATCAATTAATTGATCTTGTGTATATTCAAGACTCTTATTTATGTATTCAAGATTGAACTCATATATTTTTCCTTCTTGAAACTTAATCATTGATCCACATCCTAAAGTTAATATGTCCATATCATCAGATAAACATGATGTAATAATTCTTTCTTTATACAATTTCGCACATAATGCATCAGCCTCATATTCTGCATGTATATATGGAACATTCATTAATTCAAATAACTTAATTATGTTATTTAGTTCATTTGGTTTAATTCTCTTAATCTGTTTCTGTAATTTCTCTTTTTTGGTTTTCAATTCATCAATATCAATCTCTGACTTGGCTATGTCATCTAGATTTACATAATTCTCTAATGTTGAGTCTATATTGGTTATTTTAGTTTTGATCTGTTCCCTTTTTTTCTCTCTTTCAATAGTTTTCTGTTCTTTTTCAATAGGAACTGTCCCATCAATTACATATAATGGTATAGCCCCACTTAGATAGAACTTTAATATTTGATTACAAAATCCCATAACAATATTACTTGATTTGGTTGAATGCAAAAACTTATGAGCATATAACCAAAAATCTATTGCTATTATTATTTTTCCATTTAGTGAATTATTACACTTTGATGTTTTAATATGATTTATATAATCATATAGACTTGAATATTCTATTACAAGTCCCTTATTTATTAGGAATTTATTTAATTTCCTTATTCCCATTTTATTTCTTAATGGTTATATACCTTATTTCCATAATTAATTAGTATAGGTGGTAAAATAATCCTCTCATTTTAGTTTAATTTAGTCATAACAAGTCATACGTCCTGTTTTGTAAATCCATTTGTTTGATCGATTAGTATTATAATGATCAATATATTTGTCAATAATTATTTTGTATTTATTTTGATCAAAATATTTGACAGATTCATTTATTAAGTTAACATATTCATTGATTCTTGTATCATTATTCACAATGGGAGATTTATCAATAAACTTGATATATGAACCTAAATTCAATAAGATGAATGTTTTGATTATGAAGTAAGATCTGAATGAAGTGTTTTGGTTAATTGTGATTTTCCCTTTCTCATAATCATCATAATTCTGTCCTCCCATTATTGATATGACTTTCCCTATCTGAAACAATGAATACAATAATTCATCATTCAACATCTTCATAAATGTATTGCAGACTATTTTACGGTCAAGTTTATTTTTATTATTTTTGAATATGATAAATAATAAATTAATTATTAGAGCAAGTGATTCAGTAAATGATTCATTAATAGAGTCATTACCATTGACATCAGGAATATTTAGTTTATATTCATTGAATGACTTTGAATGGAAATCAAATTCAAAATAATGGACAAGTTCATGTATTAGGACTTTGTATAATTCTTCTTTCCTCCAACATGTAATACTCATACCAGGATATGTAGATCCAGAATTAATATTTGATCCTGTTATTATTGTGTTATTTTTAGAGATTGTTTTTTTGTTAGGAGCATAGATTAAACATAAATTAACATTTTGATTATGATAGAGGTTATATTTTTTGGCAAGACTGATCATCAAATCAATAATCATACATATTATGGAAATATTTGGACCATCAATATTATTATCAAGATTTTTGGGAACAAATATTTTAATGTTATTATTATTGAATGAATAATCATAATAATTTATTTCTGATGATTCGATATATTGTTGTATATCAAGTCCTATAAATGTATTTTTGTATAAGTTATTATGAAGTATACTTCTTATTCCATTAGTTTTGAATATGACATCATAAATATTACTTAATTCATTATCAATAGATTTGTCAATAGACTCTAATTGCTGAATGATATTAGAGATGTTAATATTCTGTATGTTGATTGAATACCAATTTTGGAATGATTCATAATTAGATAAATCATCATCAGTAATATTGATATTTAATTGTTGTGATTTATTTGATTTATGTAAAGATCTGAAAAAATAATACATTAATGGATATTCATTTGATTTATGGACAATACCTAATGAAGATGTTTCAAGGAGATTATATTTGACATTATTACTATTTAGATTGATGATTATGTCAATGATGTTATTAATGAATATTGATTTATATATTGCACTTTCAGTATTTGATATAGGTATTATATTGAGGTGATTATTAGTATGAATGAAATATCTTAATTTGTGAGAATATTTAGACATATGAGAATGGTTATTGTCTATAATATTGACAACCCTATAATAATTCTGAATGTGAATGATTATATGAACAGATATTTTGATATAGAATGATAGTTCAATAAAATAACAATGTGTTTGAAAAGTGTCAATTATTGTCTGTATGACAGATATATCAAAAACCAATAATGAATCAAAACAGTTTGACCAAAGGATTCCAAAATTATATGAATAAACCAATACAATATATGAATAATCAAATGTTAGTCAATAATCCACTTTATGCATCAAATATTTATGATCAAAATTTTTATAATCAAATGATGTTACATAAACAAGAGCAATTACGTAAAGTCAAAAATATTGCTGATCTTGGATTGACTAAAGAAAAGATTACTGAATATGTTATTGCCCCTATTCGAGTCCAAAGTGATTCTACAGAACTTGCCAAAAAACTTGATGATGAAAAATTATTATTAACAAAAAAGTTTATTGAAGAGAATTGGTGGAATAAGAGAACTAATGCCCCCTATAAGAATATTCTTAAAGATCAAGACTGGAAAAAAGATTTCAAAAGTAAAGATGATTTGATTGTTCACAAAGTTAGCAATAAAGATAAGATTGGTTTAATGGATGATTTGAAGAAATTGGAAGATTTACTTGAGAAACATAACAGTGATTTGAAGGTTATATATTCGGCATCAAAAGAAAATGAATATAAGAAAGCTTTTAAGTTTGTCCAAAAATATAAATATAGAGTGAAATATGATCCTAAAGATTACAATGAATTGAAAGATTATTACAAGAAAGAACAGAAGAAATATGAACGTGAACAAAAACGTATTGATGACATTATTTCTAGAATTATGGATGATGATATTAATGATAAAGAATTGAAACAATTAGAGACAGAATTATCCAAACCAAAGAAATCTTCCAAAAAGAATAATAAAGAAAATGAAATTGACAAACAAATTCAGGATTTAATTGAAGAATTTGGTGAAGATGTATTAAATGAATTAGATTCTTCTGATGATGAAAAAGAATCCAAATTATCTTCCAAAAATACTTCATCCAAAAATACTGTCAAGATTTCTAATGATAAGTCTTCTAATGATAAGTCTTCTAATAATAAGATTACTATTGATAAGACTAAGACTTCCAATAATACAACGAATACAATAAGTAATGAAGGGAATATTACCAAAAAAATTAAGATCACAAGAATTCTCAAGAATGATCCAGTTAGCAAATCTGACAAACTAGAGACAAATACTAATATTAAGAATGATCAAGTCAATAAATCTGGCAAATCAGAAACAGATACTAATATTAATACTAATACAGAAAGGAAGATTAAGATTGTGAGAAAGAAATAAATGAAAATGATTATTGTTATTTGAACATGATAACAATAATTAGAATGCGTAAGAATGAAGATCATTAAACTCAATGACATATATATAAAAGACAAATGATTCAAACCCAAATATCTAAAGAAGGAAATACTGATGATGATGTTATGGAATATTTAGATGAGAATAATTCAATTAATACTGATAATAATGAGGAAAAAAAAGATAGAATAATTTTAGGTATAGATCTAGGAACTACTAATAGTTGTGTAAGTATATGGAGAAATGGTAATTGTGAGATTATCCCAGATGAAAATGGCAATAAAACAATACCTAGTTATGTATCATATACTAATATTTCTAAATATGTTGGTTCTGAGGCAAAAAAACAAAAAGATATTAACTCTGAGAATGTCTTTTTCGAATTCAAAAGACTAATAGGAAGATTATATAAAGATCCATCAGTTCAAAGAATAAAGGATTTATTGAGTTATAAAATTATTGAGAATGAGAGAGGAACAGTAAGTATACAATCAACAATAAAAAATAATAAGATATTCACACCAGAAGAATTGAGTGCATGTATATTGTTAAAACTAAAAGATATGGCTACAAAATATTTGAAGAGAGAAGTGAAGGATGTTGTAATTACTATACCAGCACATTTCAATGATTCACAAAGACAAGCCACATATGACTCTGCCAAAATTGCAGGATTAAATTGTGTCAGAATATTTAATGAACCAACTGCGGCCGCACTAGCTTATGGTATGTTAGATAGAAGTGTTAATAAGGCATTCAATAATAAGGAACAAAAAGGTAAAAATGATGATGATAATGATGATAAGAATGGAATGTTAATAATGGTATATGATTTTGGAGGTGGAACCTTAGATATAAGTCTAATAGATGTATATGATGGATGTTTTGATGTGAAAGGTTCTTCAGGAATTTCCCATTTTGGTGGAGTAGATTTTGATAACAGACTTATTAATTATTCTATTGCCAAATTTTCTAGAGAATACTACAAAAATAATCCTCTCGATATTAAAGAATTAAATAGATTGTCTTTACAACGTCTCAGAAATCAATGTGAATCTGCCAAAAAGATATTAAGCACAAATAATATTGCATATATTGCAGTTGAGAATTTCCATGAAGGGAAAGATTTATTTCTGAAAATAACCAGATCTGATTTTGAGAATTTATGTAGAGATATGTTCCTTTTATGTATTCAACCAGTAGATGAATTATTAGAAGAATGTGGATTTACAGAGAATGACATTGATGAAGTAATATTGGTAGGTGGTATGACAAGAATGCCATATGTAAGAGAGATGTTAAATAATAAATTTTCATATATGGAAAATGGAACTAGGAAAAATAAGGTAAATTGTTCTATAAATCCTGATGAAGCTATTTCAGTTGGTGCGGCAATTCAAGGATACATTATTGGCAATAATGATTCTGCATTCTCTGATTCTGTCACATTATTAGATAAGACACCATTATCATTAGGTGTTGAAGTAATTGGTGGAGTCATGGATACATTAATTAAAAGAAATACTATTATTCCATATGAAATAACTAAATTATATACTACTGATACTGATTACATTGACAAAGTTTTAATTAAAATTTTTGAAGGTGAAAGATCTATGACAAAATACAATTACAAAATAGGAGAATTTGAATTAGATAAATTACCAATCTGTCAAAGAGGCATACCTGAAATAGAAATTACATTTGCAATTGATATTAATGGTATTGTCACTGTCACTGCTAAAGAGAAAGACTCTGATGAATCTAAAAGTATTATTGTCAATACTAATAAAAATGGTCTAACACAAAGTCAACTCAAAAAACTTATTGATGAAGCTGTTGAACAAGAAACATTAGATGAACTTGAAAGAGCCAAAAAATTCAAATATTACGAAATAGAAGACTTATCTTCTAATGTAATTACAAATATCAATAATAAAGAATTTAAATTAACTAAGAGAGATATTGAAACTATTACAGATGATATTAAGATAGTCCGAACATGGCTAAAGGAAAAATCATACAAAGATAGAGACAATGACGAACTTGATGAAGTATTAGAAAAACTAAAAAGGAAATATGGTGTTCTTATTATTAAAGGAAAATTAGAAAATGAGAAATACAAAGATTATTCAGAGACTGTTGATGCCACATTGATTGTTGGTCGTGATGATGATGAAGAAGAAGATGAAATGAGACAAGTTTTTGAAAAAGTTAAAAAAGAAGAAATAGGATCATTAGGTATGACTGAGAATGAAACATCTGAAATAAATCAATTATATGAATCATTAAAAGAGTTATGTAAGTCTGTATCTTCAGTTATTAACTCAGACAAACTGAAAATCAATGTTGATCATAAACATGAAATAAATAACCATATTAATGATGTAGTATTATGGTTATATTCACATGATAATCCAACTGTCAAAGATTATAAGGAAAAAATAGATGAGATCAATTCAATATGTGATAAAGTAGTTGACATTTATAAACAAGAAGGCAAAGAGATTTTTGTAAAAAATAATTTCGATGATTCCAAAGACAAGAATTCACAAAAACTAGAAAAACTATGTTTGACATTAATTACAATGATTGACAAGAAACAAATCAGAGCCTCAATTGCATCATTGAATGTATTTAAGAATAGAATAGAGAAGACCTTAAAATTTATGTATTCACGAAACGGAATATCAATAAGTGATACAAAAGATATTGATATTAAAAATATTGATGTGAATAATTATGACCATAAATCCATAAATGATAATTTATTCGAACAATTATGTGAAGTATTTATTAATGATATTAATACAATGTGTGATAACATCTACAATTCTACTTATGGCATAAATATGAAACAAGGTCCAATAGTATCAGCCAAAACCCAAACCAAAAATATTGATGTTGTTACTGATCAATTTGGTCTAGATTACAAATCTAAAAACAATAAGCAACAAGGAACTAGTGGTATGAGTATCATGGAATTAATGAGAATCAAACAAAATGAAGAGATAGATAGTCAATTAGATAGTCAAATATCAAATAAAGAAAATACTAACTAATATTATTTAATATGTTTAGATATGAATTAATTGTTTGATGATTTCTACATATATTTCGACAGAACGATTATATTCACTACCAATTTTATCTAATATATTTATTTCTTCATTTATTTCGTTAAGTAATTCCATTCTATTTGATTCTAATTGTTTAGCCTCATTTCTGATTTGTGTCAATTCTTTCTGATTTTCATTATTTATATTAACAAGCTTGACTAATTTATCATTATTAGCTATATTGAAGTTGGTTATATCGAATTTACTCATAATAATAAGAATATTATTATTATGGATTAAAAATAAATTATTTCAGACATTATTCATAATTAATATTGATAACATTTTCACTCACAGCAGGTGATTCAGAAATATATTCAAGTTGTGTTTGTTCATGTTTATTATGTCTATTATGTTTTTTGTGTTTCTTAACTTTTAGATTTATTTTTTTGTTATCATTTTCACTATATTCTTCATAATTACTAGCATTACTAGTATGACTCATTAACATGTCTTCAAATGAATGTACTTCACCACCTAATTGTAATTTATTTTTTGGTTTATGTGATGTTGGATTACTTGCACTATAAATCATTGATTCATCATCTTTTGAACTATATATATTTTTGAAATTATCTGTATCAGTCCTACTTTGTTCTGTTGTAATTTCAGATGTGTATTGTGTAGAGTTACTAGAAGGTGTGTCACTATGACTACTATGACTACTATGACTACTAGGACTAACAGAACTATTTGAATTATTTGAACCACCAGTATATTCTTTTGGTGGAATTTGTGGAATATTTGTTCCAAGGGCTTTAGACATAAGTATATTTTTAAGAACTAATTCAATTTCTGTATTTTGCTTTTCAATTGTTCTCTGAATAGCATCAAGACGAGTATTCAATTCATTTTTGGTTGATTCAATTTTGGCAAGATTAGATTTAAGATCATTGATACTGGTCATACCACGATCAATTTCATTATGGACGTATTTAGATAATCTATAGACAATTGCAACACTATAATTGAGTAATGAGTCTTTATTTTTGTTATTTTGCAATTTACTAGATATTGCACCAATTATTTTAAGTATGTGATTCAATAAAACATAAATCATATTATCAATGACAGATTTAATTTTGGGTCTATTATCGAGTTGTATTTTAGATAATTCATTTTCATATTGGTTTTGTTCAAACTCATTGATATATGAATAGAATTTAATTAGCAGTTCGACATTTCCCATAAATGGTGATTCGAGATAATTCAACAATATTAAGGATTGTTTTTTGGTTTGGTCATCAGTTTTAATTTTAGCTATGAATTTTTCAATCACAGGTCTAGAAGTATCACATTCAATACCACTCAAAAATAATGGATCAATATTAATTGTCAGACATCTAATGAATTCATGAACAGTGAAACTACCCAAATAATTCCTCAATCTATCAAAAAATATAAATTTTTTCAGTTGAGTATTTGTTTCAACTATTATTGAATTTACATCTATTAAGTTCATATCTTGTCCTAAATTTTGTTTCATACCTAAAATAGGAATATCGACAGGTATATTATTTCCTAATTTTGATACAGGTAATCCTAATCTTGATACAGGCAATTGAATATTTGCACCATTGGGTAATAGTTGGAAATTACTGTCAACTTGATTTCTCAATAACTGACTATTTGCCATTGACATTGAATCACTTAATTGATGTATTGAAGGATTAATTAATGGATTAACTGAGCGATTAAATGAAGGGTTAGGGTTAATTGGATTTGCAGATAATGGGAATTGTTGGAATTGTGACATTTGTGAGAATTGGGGATATTGAGACATTGGAGGAAATTGAGGTATGACTTGTATATATCTTTCATAATTATGATGTTTCCCGCCTCCATTCAAGTCATTTGACTTTGTTCCATTAGTGTTTTTTTCACTATTAGTCATCTTCTCAATATTTGTTAGATCAGATACTTTTAGTTCTTTTGAATCAGTATTGTTATTAAGTGGTGTTTGGTCTGTCTTCTTCTTGTAATTCAACATCTATAATATAATAATTGTATAATATTCTTGCCAATATTATCTCAATATTGTTAATTATTATTTTAATATTAATGATCATTTTTGAACATTAATAAGTCATTTATATAAACAAAATTTTAATTTATTCAATCGAATTATTTAAGCAGATTTGGCTACGGCCTTAGCTTTGGGTTTAGCAGTCTTACCGGCAGTTTTTGTGCTCTTCTTGACCTTAATGGCACCAGCTTTCTTGACAACAGTTCTTTTGGCTTGAGTTTTAGCAGTCTTTTTAGCAGTCTTCTTAGGAGCTTGTTTCTTGGAACCCTTCTTAGATGAAGCTCTCTTTGAGGCATTCTTGGATGTGGAACGTTTAGTGGCTTTCTTGGCCACTTTAACTTCAGCACCACCTTCTTGTTGATCTTCAGGTTCATCAACAACATCATAATTAGACAAGACTTTATATTCATTAGAGCTCTCTTGTTCTTTGGTCAATTTCTTGACATTGTTGTTGAAATTGTATTTAATAACAACATTTTTGCCAGTCTTGGGGTCAATCTTCTTAAGAGGAACTTCTTCGGGTTCCTCGAGTCTGACTCTTTGACCTGAATAGAAATACTTCTTCTTCTTGGGGTTCTTGCGTGTGCATTCGTGCATACCAAAAATAATTGTGGCAGGATATTCAATCTTGACACCAGCAAATTTCTGTTTAAGATCCTTCATTGACATATTGGCATTCTCAGGTTTGGCTTTGAATGCTTCAAATGCTCTCTCCTTGATTTGCTCATAGATACGTGTACAAGCCTTGCTACCAGCTTGTTTAGGTTTCTTACCTGAATATCTACCTGCACAAATTGCCTGACCATGTTCATTGATCATGATGCATTTGAAATGTCTCTTAGGTTTTGCACCACCTTGTTGACCTTCAGTAGTAGCTGTAGCAGTCTTTTGAGCTTTCTTGACTTTCATGTTCTTAGGAGCCTTGACAACAGGAGCTTGTTCAGTTTGTTGTTGAACTGCTTGTTGAACTGCTTGTTGGACAACTTGTTGTTCAACTTGTTGGACAGGTTGTTCAACTGCTTGAACTGTAGTAGTTTTTTCGGTTGTCTTTGCTACTTTTTGTGCCTTCTTTGTTTGTTTTTGTTCTGTGGCAGGTGCGGTTTCATTAGTAACAGGTTGAGCAGGGGCAGTTTTAGTTTTAGCGGTCTTTTTTTCGGTCTTTGAGTTAGCCATTATACTATTCTATATTAAATTAAAAATCTTTAAAAAAACACACATGATAGTTAATCTATATATTATTCAATTTTTATAATTTCTTATATATATCCATATTGCCAATAAATTATCACAACACACCCCTTATTAAAAAAAATCCAAAAATATTAAAACTTTTAAGTCATTTTTCACAAAAATAATTAAATTTAAAATAATTAACTATTAGGGGACTTTTTTCAAAACGCACACAACAAAATAATAACCACACTAACCATATTAATTCATTTAATACAAGATAATTAAATAATTATTAAATATAGAAATCATTTAATTTAAGTCTTGGTCATTTGTGCCACTTTAAATTATCACTTGTAAATACCACTCCAATAAGTTTTTTTATTATTTATTATTATAATGAGTAGTAATTTACCTTTGGTGATCAAAAATTTAATTAGAAGTGAATACACTCTAAGATCAGAAATCTTAACTAATATTTGCAATCACATTGATAACATGAATTCTAATAATATCATTTATCACACTATCAGAAACAAATTAATTAACAAACTTAATACTTGCACTATCACTCTCAATACCAATTATAATGACAGTCTCCCTCAATACAAAAATCTTGAATACACACCTGACTTATTAGAAACAAAATTTATTGACACCCAAAATATTAAAGGTCTCAAATCATTCATGACTATCGATAATACCTTACGTCACAAAATTGCCAACTATTTCAAACAAACTGACTCAACCATCTATGAATTAATGAATGATATCGGCTCTTCATCCGTCCAAGATATTTTCAAACTTAAAATCGGTGATAATTTTCGGGAAATAATGGGTATTGACTCTGATCTTGATGATCTCCGTGATTTCGTTCAAGATAATAAGAAAGACCTCACACTTGACAATTTATCTATTAAAATACATAACTCATCTGCCCTACTTGATATTATTATGAAATATTTTGTCCCTGTCGAAATGAATGTCAGTAATAAAATTTTCGATAATAAAAAAACTACCATCCTTATCAACAAATACAAATATGAAAAACCTGTCCTCTCCGAAGAATCAAATAAATTTAAATATGAAGTTATGTTAGATAATTGTTACAAAATCACTGTCAAGTGTGCTATCACTCGTAATACTTTCATTATTTATGGTTTCTTCAATTATGATGTCGCCAATACTGTTGTCAACACTTCTCAAGTTTGCAATAACTTCATTTATCATAAAAAAAAATTACTTACTGATTATGTCCGTGATAACACTTCTATTAATAAAGAATTCAAAGATGATTATCTCGCTAATTTGACTCTTGGTGATGTTCTCTCCCTCAAAAAGAATATGTTGGTCGATAGAATACTTTCTGATTATGAATTGTATGTCAAGTCTTGTAACATTAAATTCAAATTAACTGTCAATGAATTCCTCAAAGCTGATCTCTCCAAAAAATTTAATATATTGAAATGTTTATTATTAGGTCCCAAAAACTCTATTAAAAATGCCGCTATGTTATTCGGTATGACCAAAGACCAGAATAGAGACTCCAAAAATAATAGATCATGTATTGCTGATATCTTATTCAGAAATCTCAATCACTCTCAACAATCTAGATTACGTAAATCTGGACAATATATTAAACAAGAATTAGAAAGAATTAAAAAAATGACTTCCGATGATATGGATCTTAAACAACAATGTATCATGAACAATAATATGAGTGATTATGTTAAAAAATGTGCCCTTACTAGATTAGAAGAAATGAAATCAAATAATAGTGAATATCATAAAAACTTAACTTATGTCAGAACAATTGTCGATTATCCTTGGATTGGTGAAAACTTCCATGATAAATTCACTACAATTGGTCAAGATATTGAAAAATGCAGACAAAAACTCAAAGATATTAAAGGTGCCTTCGATAAACTTGTCTTCGGTCAAGCCGAATTCAAAACTGTTATTGGTGATATTGTTGGTAAATGGTTCACCAATCCTAATAGTATGGGTAAAGCTATTGGGTTATGTGGGCCTCCTGGTTGTGGTAAAACTCTTATCGCTTCCGGTCTTGGTAAAGTATTAGGCATACCTTATCAAGAAATCCATCTTGGTGGTCTTGAAGATGGTTCTGTATTGAATGGTCATTCTATTACTTATTCTGGTGCTCAACCTGGATTGATTGTCACTAAAATGGTTATGGCTGGTGAACCTAGATGTATTCTATTCTTTGATGAGTTAGATAAAGCATGTGCTAAAAATGGCATTAATGAAGTATTTAATGTATTAATTCATGCCACTGATCCAAACACTAACTCTAAATTCTCTGATAAATTCTTCCAAGATGTTACATTCCCACTTAATAAATGTATCTTCATTTTCAGTTTCAATGATCCATCTAAAATTGATCCCATTCTTAAGGACCGTATGGAAATCATTAATGTATCACCTTATTCATTGGCCGATAAGATACAAATAACTAAAGAATATTTGATCCCTGAACTTCTTGATGGTGTTGGTATCACTAGAGGATCTATTACATTGTCAACAAAAACTATTGAATATGTTATTAATAAATACACTCTTGAGGCTGGTGTTAGAAAACTCGAAAATTATATTGAAAAAATATTCCTTAAAGTCAATGTCGACCGTATTTATGCTCGTGGTCCATTCAAACATAGAACTGTCTTTAGTTCTGATAAACCAATTAGAATTACACAGTCTCAAGTTGTTAAATATCTTGGCAAACCTAAACTGACTGTTGAAAAAATTCATCTTACAGATCAAATTGGTGTTGTTAATGGTTTATATGCTACTACAAGTGGTTCTGGTGGTATTATACCTATTTTATGTTATCCAACTAAAAATGGTCATCATAAATTCATCCTCGAAATGACAGGCAAACAAGGAAGGGTTATGAAAGAGTCTGTTAATTTCTCATGGACTATTGCCAAAAATTGCACTAAGGCTGAATATGTTGAAAAATTCTATAAACATAATAAAGGTGGTATTCATGTCCATACACCTGAAGGTGCAGTTCCTAAAGATGGTCCATCTGCAGGTTCTGCATTTACTACTGCATTCATATCAAGAATTATTGGACTACCAATCAAACGTCATATTGCAATGACTGGTGAAATTTCTATTGGTGGTAATATTACTGCTATTGGTGGTCTTGAACATAAATTAACTGGTGCTAAAATTGCCGGTGTTAGATTAGTTTTCGTCTGTGAACAAAATCTTGAAGATCTCAAAAAAATTAAAGAAACTAATGACAGTCTATTTAATTTAATTAATCCTTTGAACAATCAAAAGGTTACAAAGGCTATTGATGAATTCTCTAAAAAGAAATATTCTAATACTGGTGATTTTAAGGTCATCATTGTCAATTCTATCTATGATATTATCCCATATGCATTAGTAGATCATAAATATGTCCTTTCCAAATATCCAAATGGAAAATATGATGTTTGTGATGTAACATGTGATCAAGATTCATATTTATATAAAAATGATGGCGGATTTAATAATCATATTGAACAAATTGATGATATTGTTGTTGATGATGAAGAAGATGTTCATGATGATGATAATGAAGATAATGAAGATGATGATGGTAATGATGATAATAATAAATCAAATGACAAATCTTCAGATTCAGAAAGTGATAAATAAATTCATTAAGTATTATTGTTTTGTATATTATCAATAATATTAAATTTCTTGTCGATCTCCATTATTAATTGGAATGTCTTTTCGATTTCTTTTGGTTTAGTTGATTCTATGTATTTAAGTTGTTGAACCATTCTATCTAGATTTATACAATGGGATTTAATATATTCGTCAATATATTTGTCTTGATCTTCCAATATAAATTTTGATGTGTCTACTCCAAATTGTATCATCTTTATCCATACTTCTTTAGATATGACTCTTCTTTCTTTTTGTTTATTTATGTCTATGATGATATTAGTGACTTTGCTATTGTCAACAAGGACACTTTTGAATTCTTTAATTTGTTTATAAGTTTTCCCAATTGTCACATCTGACAAGTCAAAAAATGCTTTTGACAATATTTTTTTGTTAATATTTTTTATTCCATGTATTTCAGCCATTAATAATATACATGCGGCCGCTAATGAAAATGTGGTATGATTTGATGCAATATTTAATCTTTCTATATTTTTTGCAATTGTTAATGCTACATCGGTAAATCTATTAGGCAATTTGAGTTCATCACATTTACGTTTAATGAAATGTAATACTTTACTTGTTCCGATTTCTTTGACAATTCCATCATCATCTAATATACTCATTAGACTTCTGACACCTTTATTAACATCTCTTTCATCAATATTAAAATATGTGGCTATTTCTTTTGATGATCTTGTATCATCATTTCTTCTACATGCAATGAACACACATGCGGCAACTATACCAGCTCTATTATCACCTCTTGTAATAATAGGTTTACCTTTATTCTTACCATTTTTATGAACTGTGCCACTAACTTTTTTACATAAAATTTTGGCATCTTCTTCAATCATTTTGACTATATTATAGTTTACACATATTTCATGGATTCTTTTGAACATTACATTGTCTGATCTTTCCTTATATGGCATAGCATTCCATATATGTAATTTTCTGATTTTGCCTCTAATATGTAAGATTGTTCCTAATGATGATTGTGGTAACAGTTTATTATGGACCATACCCATTCTAACATTCTCACCTTCATCTCCATCATAATTACGTCTTTCGACAGTATTATCATAAATGTCATTTATAACAAGTCCACATTCACATATTATTATACCTTTGGAATGATCTTCAAAAAAAAGTCCTGATCCACATTCAGGACATAAATTATAGTCCTTTTTCTGTTCTGTTTTGTTCTCAATCTGTATTAGAATATCTTCTAATTGACAGTTAGTGAAACTAGACAAATCACATTTATTTTTTTTAATTATTGGTTTTTTCTGATCTATCCCCACAGAATGCAAGGGTATATGTGTGTTGTTATTGTTCATATATTTCGTATAATAAACATTGATATATAATTATTGGTCAATCAGACACATACATATCATATGTTAATTTATCAATTTTTTGGACAGAATAATGTACAGAAATATTGGACAGAATTATTAGACAGAAATAATGTACAGAAATATTAGACAGAAATATTAGACAGAAATATTGGACAGATTATGAGACAGAAATATTAGACAGAAATAATGTACAGATTTATGAGGCAGATTTATGAGGCAGATTTATGAGACAGATTAATAGACAGAATTATTGGACAGATTATTAGACAGAAATATTATTACAGAAATATTGTACAGAATAATGTACAGAAATATTAGACAGATTATTACAGAATTATTGTGACAGAAATATTGGACAATTTTTTTACAGAATAATTAATATTATTATTAGACAGAATTATACAAATATTTTGGACAGAAATTATTACAAATTTAGACGACAAATTAACTACATGAATATTGATACATATTCACTTATTATATTTATTTATAAAGAAATTTTTGGACAGATTTTTACAGAAATATTGATATTATTATTAGACAGAAATAACATGAGTATTGGAAATATTTATTGATCATGAGTTATTACAGAAAAATTAATCAGACTATTTTATTATGAAATAATTGTCATTATGAATTGATATGAATATTCACATAGACTTTACAGAATTATTGTGACAAATATTGAATACAAATATTGACATGATTATTGATTATGATATCAGACAGAATTATTACAAAAAGTTGGACAGAAATATTACATAATTATTGGTATTACTCTATTAATATCATTTATACAGAAATATTGGACAGAAATATTGGACAGAAATATGTACAGATTATTAGACAGAAATATTTACAGAAATATTAGACTGATTCATGAGACAGAATATTACAAATATTTTTGGACAGAAATTATTAGAAAATTAGACAACAATTATCTGCATTAATAATGTTACATATTCACTTATTATAGTTATTTATAAAGAAATTTTTGGACAAAATTTTGCAGAAATAATATGAATATTGGAAATATTTATTGACCATGAGTTATTACAGAAATATTTGTCATGATAAATTAATATGAATATTCAAATAGACTCATACAGAATTATGTACAGAAATATTGGACAGATTATGAGACAGAATTATGAGACAAAATATTAGACAGAATATTAGACAGATTAATGTACAGATTAATAGACAGATTTTTGAGACAGAAATATTACAGAAATATGTACAGATTATGAGACAGAATATTAGACAGAATTATTAGACAGATTTATTAGACAGAAATATTGGACAGAAATATTGGACAGAAATATTGGACAGAAATATTAGACAAGTTATTCATAAAAATTGAATAAATAAATGTAAAATACATAATGACAAAATAATTACACAAAACACAATTGACCATAATATGACTACAGATAATAGTGATATTATAAAGATAGCAAAATTAGATAAGACAACATATTCAAAGGCACAAAGATGGAATAAGTTTGTGGGATCTGGGAAATCTATAAAAGAAATTCCTTATGATTCATCATGGATCATAATGTTTTCGAATTTATTTTCGAATCCTAAATTTGCAACAATTGAAAAGGAATTCAAGAGTATTATTCAGAAGGACAAGAGAGCTAAAATATATCCATTACCTGAATATCTATTTAGTGCATTTATGATGACACCGGCAGATAAATTAAAGGTTGTGTTTATTGGACAAGATCCATATTTCAATGTAGAATATGTTAATGATACTGATAATGGTAATGATAAAGATACAGATAGCACAAGTAGTGAGAATAAGACCATATCTATTCCTGTTCCACAAGCTATGGGATTATCATTTTCAGTTCCACATGGGACAAATATACCGAGTTCACTTGATAATGTTTTTGCGAATATGGTTAAATATGGTCATCTTAAAAAGAAACCGACAACAGGGAATCTTTGGTATTGGGCATCACAAGGATGTTTAATGCTTAATACTGCGTTAACTGTTCTGAATGAAGTGAAGAAATCACATTCAAGATTATGGGAATGGTTTACAGACTACATTATTAGATATATTTCAACATACATGGATAATATTATTTTTGTATTATGGGGAAGTGATGCATATGAAAAAATTAAACTGATAAATCTTGACAAACATCATACAATTATTTCATCACATCCATCTGGATTTTCTGCCCATAAACCTATGAAGAATTATCCAGCATTTATGAATAATGATCATTTTGGACAAATCAATGAGACACTTGAGAAATATGGCAAGACCAAAATATTATGGAATTAATTAAATAATTAAAGGTTTAAAAATATCTATCTATTTTCAATTAATTAAAATGTCTCGATTATTAGTTACGTTATTGACTGCAACAACCATATTTTTTGGTTTTGGTGTGTCATCATTTAATTTGATTATGTTAATGATGATTGGATTGATCAAATTGAACTATTTATCATTATTGTCATTGATTTTGATGTTGACATGTCATTTCTTTGGATTGTTTGGTATGTTTTATTTATTCACAGTATCAGGATGTTTAGTATCTTGTGGTTTAATGTATTGGTATGATTTGTCAATTGATGATATTATTGTCAATACAAGTAAGTTTGTGAATAATCCGACATTCAATAATATTAGTAATGAAACTGAAACAGATTCCAAGAATGTTCAAATTAAATCTATTGATTCATATAGAGTTGAATATGTCAATAAACTGTGTTCAAAATTCAATATTAAGGATGAAATTATAGAAAAATCGAAAAAGAAATATGAACAATTATCAACTGCATTTGACACAATGTATTCAGATTTTACAATTTATATGGCTAAATTCAGAGAATCGACTAGAGACATTGTAGGATTGAATTATGTGTATACAGGATATGACAGTGTTATGAAGATGATAGGATTATTAGAGACAGTCAAAAACACATTTAAGACATTGAGAACTGCCGATAATATGTTAAAGAATAAGACAATTCAATCTATTCAACCAGTTAGTGATACAAATGAATCAAAATCATCTACAAGAAGTAATGATAATTTAGATCTTAACTTAGGATTGGATCTTGGTGGAATCAGTGGTCTTGGAATGGGTGACTTTAAAGATATGCAAAAACAATTTGACAGTTTGACACCAGAACAGAAGAAAGATATGGACGAAATGGCCAAACAGATGTTGAGTGGTTTTGGCGGACTTGACCAAATGATGAGTATGTTTGGAGGAATGCCAGGATTATCTAATATGAAATTAAATAACAAAGCTAAAAAGAAAAAGAAATAAAATTGAAAAAAAATACATTTAAATAATAATTTATGATCTACCAGTTAATTAAACAGTTAGATCAAACAAAATGAGCAGAATTATTAAACCAATTAATAAGTCCTCAAATAATAAGAACATTGAGAATAAAGAGCTAAAACAGGAAGTTATTAAATCAGATCATGGGAAGAATCCAGTTGTTCCAAATGGAATTGGCAAATCCAATTTTAGCAAGTTAGTGTCAATGTTTTCTAAAAATGAACAACTAACTACAACCCCTAAATTAACATTCACACCAAAAATAGATATCTGGAAAAATAGTCCTAAAGAATTTATTCCCAAAACTACAACATCTAAGACTGATAATAATCTAGACAAGACTATTAAGACTGACAAGACTATTGAATCTAATGACAAATCTAAGAAGACAAATAGTGATAATAATTCTGATAAGACAGTCAAGACAAATAATTCTGACAAGTCAGACAAGACAAATAATTCTGACAAGTCAGACAAGACAAATAATTCTGATAAGACAGTTAAGACAAATAATTCTGATAAGACAGTTAAGACAAATAATTCTGATAAGACAGTTAAGACAAATAATTCTGATAAGACAGAT
>Ga0172373_10001922_pt1 | contig 32812 bp, 33 predicted proteins | sample Lak10m_2_FD_114546 | JGI IMG/M metagenome (GOLD analysis project Ga0172373, IMG submission 114546) | Freshwater microbial communities from Kabuno Bay, South-Kivu, Congo - kab_092012_10m | ecosystem: Environmental > Aquatic > Freshwater > Lake | place: Democratic Republic of the Congo...
AGTACTCAACATCGGTGGGATCGCCAATCTCACCGACCTGAACCCCGAGCATGCGGTGCGAGGATTCGACTGCGGACCCGGAAATATCCTCCTGGATGCGTGGATAGGCAAAGTCCGCGGACTGGAGTTCGACGCCGAAGGAGAGTGGGCCGGCGGCGGACAGGTAGTTCCAGGGCTGCTGGCGAGTCTGCTGGATGATGCGTACTTCGATGCAGCCCCCCCAAAGAGTTGCGGCAGGGACGAGTTCAACATCGCCTGGGTAGACCGCAAGGTCCTTGGCACAGAAGACCCCAGGGATGTTCAGGCAACTCTGCTGGAGCTGACAGCCGTCACCATCGCTGACGCGGTACGGCGATGGTGCGGAACACCGAAGCAAATTTGGGTATGCGGCGGCGGAGCAAAAAACCTCGCGCTGATGGATCGCCTGCGGACACTCTGTCCAGACGTCAACATCGACAGGACCGACCTGGCAGGGCAGCCGGCAGACTGGGTTGAGGCCACCGCCTTTGCCTGGCTTGCATGGCTAACCCTGAACGGGAACGCGGGGAGTCTCGCCGAGGTTACCGGAGCCCGGGGGCCGCGCATTCTCGGTGCCATCTACCCCGGCTGACCGCGGATGCCGGACAGGGCCCGACATCCGAATGCCTGGCAAAATCAGGCGGAGAAAGACGACCCGCATCCGCAGGTGCTTGTGGCGTTCGGGTTCTTGATCACGAACTGGGAACCCTCGAGTCCTTCGGTGTAATCGATTTCGGCGCCGACCAGATACTGATAGCTCATCGGATCGATCAGCAGCGAAACCCCGTCCTTCATCATCACGGTGTCATCTTCGTTGGTTACCTCGTCAAAGGTAAAACCGTACTGGAAACCCGAACAACCGCCTCCCGTGACGAAGACACGCAACTTGAGTTCGGGATTGCCTTCCTCTGCAATCAGTTCCTTGACCTTGCTGGCGGCGCTGTCGGTGAAATTGAGCGGGGCCGGCATTTCGGTGGGGGCATTCATGAGCTTCTCCTGAGGGGTGATGCAATAGCCGATTAAATAAGTCTACTAATTATGATTTCAAGTCGGGAAAAAATCAATTGCTGGCCGCAAGTTTGAGCTCAACGGCCTTGCCGGCAACGCCCTGATGCACCAACCGACCCTGAACGATGGCGCCCAGATGCATTTCGATGGTGGCGTACTCAACATCGCCGGTCACCTTGGCACGCGGCTGCAATTCGAGAAAATCGCTGGAATGGACAGGTCCCACGACCGTTCCGTTGATAACCACGTGGGACACCGATATCTCGCCTTCTATACGTGCGTGTTCGCTGAGGACCAAGGTGGCCGGTTGTCCGTCGACACTGCGCACATTGCCGTGAACCTCGCCGTCCACACGCAGCCCCCCCGAAAATGTCACGTCACCGACCAGCTTGGTACCCGCGCCGATCAGGCTGTCGATACGCCCCTGGGGCTTGTTTGTTTTCTTGCTGAACATTGCCTGTATCTCCTCTGTATTGCCCGTGATCGCTTCAAAGGCTCAAGGCCTGGCTGGCCTTGACCGCGCCATCCTGCAGCAGGCGGGCTTCTATGCGTTGCGGTACGGCATCGCCATCGAGCTTGAAGATGCCCTCCAGCCGATGAAAGTAGCGGAAATTAACACGATACGGCCCGGCTGCGGCATCGTTGGCGACGGGAAACTGCAGCATTGCCGTCTGCTGTCCGCGCTGCACCATGACCATCAATTGAACCATGCCGCTGAACTCCTTGCCCTTCTTGTCGCCAGTCTGGGCCAGCAACAGGCTGAAGCGATAACGGCCTTCGCCTGCCGGCAGAACCTGCAAACGGCTGATGGCCAGGCCGGAACCTCCTGCCTGTCCGCCCGCGAGGCTCTCGAATGTCGCAAGGTCTGCCTTCAAACGCGAGTTCTCCTCCTCCAGGCCCTTGATCTGGCTGGCCAAACGCTCCTGGGATGTGATCTCGATCCTGAGTCGGCTATCGCTGGCATCGGCCACCTTGCGCGCCGCCTCCAGCTCTGCATCAAGGCGGGCGATGCGTTCGCTCATGGCGGCGATTTCCTGTTCGCTGGCACCGCGATCGAAGCCCGCGAACTGCCTTCCCGCATCGTAAATCCAGCCAGCCAGCGCCAGTGAAGCGCCGGCAAGCAGGATCACCGAAACCGCCCGCCAGTACCACGGCACATGGGTCCGCACCGCTACCCGCGGCGCCGCAATCCCGAAACGGCCTCGCAGCCGCCGCAGGATCAGGGCAATACGGGAACGAGCTGCAGACCCAAGCATTCGTCGAAGCCGAACATCAGGTTCATGTTCTGGACCGCCTGTCCGGCAGCCCCCTTGACGAGATTGTCGATCACCGACAACACCACCAGGGTGTTGCCCCCCTGGGGTCGATGCAGCGCAATGCGGCAGGTATTGGCCGCCCGCACCGACCGCGTATCGGGATGAGACTTGGGCGGCAGCACATCCACGAAGGGCTCGCCTGCGAACCGCTGCTCGAACAGGGCCTGGAAATCCTCTTCGCGGGTAACGCGGGCGTACAGCGTGGAATGGATGCCACGGATCATCGGGGTCAGGTGCGGCACGAAGGTCAGGCCGATCTGGTCAATGGCCTTGCCGGCAAATCCGGCCAGTCCCTGGCGGATCTCCGGGAGGTGGCGATGGCCGGGAACACCATAGGCCTTGAAATTGTCCGACGCTTCGGAAAAGAGGATGTGGGTTTCCGCCTTCCGGCCGGCACCCGAGACACCGGACTTCGCATCCGCGATCAGGTGCCCGAGATCAACGCAACCCGCCTCGACCAGCGGCAGGAAGCCGAGCTGCGTCGCGGTCGGATAGCAGCCGGGATTTGCCACCAGCCTGGCCTTGCGGATGGCCTCGCGGTTGACTTCCGGCAAGCCATAGACTGCTTCGGCAACCAGGTCCGGGCTGACGTGGGTCATGCCGTACCACTTTTCCCATACGGCGATGTCCTTGATGCGGAAATCCGCCGCAAGATCTATCACACGCGTTCCGCCGGCCAGAAGCTCGCCGGCCTGTTGCATGGCGATGCCGTTTGGCGTGGCAAAGAAAACCACGTCGCAGTCGCCCAGCGGTGCATCCTTGGGATCGCTGAACTTGAGGCTGATCGCGCCGCGCAGGCTGGGGAACATGTCAGCCACCGCGGTGCCGGCTTCGCCGCGCGATGTGATGGCGTTCAACTCGACTTCCGGGTGGCGCGCCAGAAGGCGCAGAAGCTCGACCCCGGTGTAACCGGTGCCACCCACGATACCCACCTTGATCATGACCTGCTCCTTGACCCGATCTGTCGATGTTATCCCGAATACCGCCAAACCATCCGGACGCCGTCCGGCAGCCGTTGCCGGACATAACTAAAAAGCCGCCCGAAGGCGGCTTTTTAGCGACGGCAAAAGTCGCTGATTACCGCTTCGAGAACTGCTTGCGACGACGCGCCTTGCGCAGGCCGACCTTCTTGCGCTCGACTTCGCGGGCATCGCGGGTAACAAACCCTGCGTTCGACAGCGCGGGCTTGAGTGTCGCGTCGTACTCGATAAGGGCTCGCGTGATGCCATGGCGAACCGCGCCGGCCTGACCGGACTCACCGCCGCCCTCGACATTGACCAGAATGTCGAAGGTGGTCAAGTGCTGGGTCAGTTCCAGCGCCTGGCGCACGACCATGCGCCCGGTTTCGCGCGAGAAGAACTCGTCGACCGGCTTGTCGTTGACGATGAACTTGCCGCTGCCGCTGCGCATGAAGACACGCGCGATGGCCGTCTTGCGGCGGCCGGTTCCGTAGTATTGGGTGACTGCCATGAGAACTCCTTAAATCTCCAGTGCCTTCGGCTGCTGGGCGGTGTGTGGATGCGCGCCGCCGGAGTAGCACTTCATTTTCTTCAGCATCGCGTAGCCCAAGGGGCCCTTGGGCAGCATGCCCTTGACCGCCTTCTCCAGGATGCGGCCGGGGAAGCGCTGCTGCAGCTTGGTGAAATTGCTTTCCTTGATGCCGCCCGGATAGCCGGTGTGGCGGTAGTACATTTTGTCTTCGGCCTTGTTGCCGGTAACGCGAAGCTTCTCGACGTTGACCACGACGATGTAGTCGCCGGTATCGACGTGGGGCGTGTAGATGGCCTTGTGCTTGCCGCGCAGGCGGCGGGCAATCTCGGTAGCCAGGCGGCCGAGCACCTTGTCCGTCGCATCGACGACAAACCAGTCGTGCTGGACCTCATGCGGCTTGGCGGAAAATGTCTTCATTCTTCTGTTCCTTGCTTCGATGGTCCGGACCGCGCGACAAGGGACGGCCCCATGCGGATCTCGGAGAGCCGGGCATTCTAATCAAGCCCGGCTGAATCTGTCAATTGTTTTGGCCGCGAAAGGGGGATGGAGCCGATCACTCCTGCATCATCCGCCAGTACTGGTACTTCATCGTTGCCGCCGCACCGGCGATGATCGACACCAGCGTCAACAGCGATCCCAGCGCCAGTGTCGACATCCCGGTAATGGCCTGACCAACGGTACAGCCCATCGACAGAACCCCGCCAATGCCCATGAGCATGGCGCCCACCGCGTGGTTGGCAAAGTCTCCGCCATTGACGAACCATTCGATCCGGAAGTTGCGCGTCAGCAGCGCATAGACAAGCGAGCCGAGGATCACACCGACCAGGGCCATGATGCCGAAGTTGATCAGCGACGTATCGCCCGGGTTCATCAGGTAGCGCGCCGTGTCGCCCATCGGACTGATGAACGTAAAGGATTGCGCCTCGACCCGCAGGGGCTTGGTGTCGGCGAAATCGGCATACTCCTTCCAAGCAGTGCCCATCTCGCCACCGGTAACGTACCAGCCGACGATGACCGCCACGCCGATCACCACACCGCCCAGAATATTGTCGAAATTGTCACGAAAATCCCGTGACGAAAAGGCAAAACCCAGCAGCGCAATCGCCAGGACGATTCCAAAGACCACATTACCGATGCCCGTCAGATCACCGAGGGACTGGCTGGCCTTTCCGCTTGCTGCCAGATTGACCGTGGTCGAGGAAACGAGGCTGCCAAAGACGCTGTCGTAAAAGTTCGTCCACAACATTGCGTAGGCGCACACGGAGGCGATGGCCAGCACGACCAGCGACTTGAGGTTGCCGCCGCCTATGCGCACCAGCGTCTTGTTGCCGCATCCCGACGCCAGGGTCATGCCCACGCCAAACATCAGGCCGCCCAGCACATATCGCAACCAGGCGAGATTAGGCGTGCGGTAGGGTGGAAATGTGCTGGTGCCAATGGATACCTTGCCCGACGCCTCAAGCGCGACGACGCCGAGAATGGCAACGGCAATGGCCAGCATCCAGGCCCGCAAACGCCCCAGGTCACCCATGTTGACCCAGTCGGACACCGCGCCCATGGTGCAGAAGTTGGTCTTGTTGGCAACCGCGCCCATGACCATGCCGGTCACGAACACGATGCTCAGGATTTGCAGATGTATGTTGAATTCCATGGTCTCCCCCACCCGGGCCACTGGCGGACCCCTTACGTCGGACGCGCGATTCTAGAATCAAGCGTCCGGTAGCGGAATCAGTGTTCTTTGGCGGCGAATAATGGCATTCAATTCGCGCCCAGGTAGCATGTCGGGTCGGCAATTCCGGCTGCGGCGAACCCCTCCCGCCGCAACCGGCAGGAATCGCAGACTCCGCAGGCGCGGCCCTCCGCGTCGGCCTGGTAGCAGGACACCGTGAGCCCGTAGTCGACTCCCAGGCGACGGCCTTCGGCAATGATCTGCGCCTTGCTCATATCGATCAGGGGCGCGTGCAGTTTCAGCGGATGGCCTTCGACAGCCGCCTTGGTCGCCAGGTTGGCCAGGGTCTCGAAGGCGCGGACGAACTCCGGACGGCAGTCGGGGTAGCCGGAGTAATCCACGGCATTGACACCGACGAAGATGTCCCGTGCCTCCAGCACTTCAGCCCAGGCCAGCGCCAGGGCCAGCATGATGGTGTTGCGGGCGGGCACATAGGTCACCGGAATGCCCGGCTGGACGCCGCCGGTCGGTACCGCAATCGAGCTGTCGGTCAAGGCCGAGCCGCCGAGCTGGCCAAGGTCGAGCCGCAGCACGCGATGCGCCGCGGCACCCAGGGCATCGGCCACCCGCGCCGCCGCCTGCAGCTCGGCGCCGTGGCGCTGGCCGTAGTCGAGCGACAGGCAATGGCAGGCGTAGCCCTGCGCGCGGGCCAGGGCGAGGACGGTGGCGGAATCGAGTCCGCCCGAGAGGAGTACGACGGCTGGCTTCATGGCGCGATGGTACCAAACGGCTTTCCGGCGGGAAGGCCGGCCTATAATCTTGACCCGTTCATATTTCAGCCTGCAAGCGACGATGCCCAAGAAAGTGTTCATCCGCACCTTCGGTTGCCAGATGAACGAATACGACTCGGACAAGATGGCTGACGTCCTCGCCGGCAGCGATGGCGCGGTCAAGACGGACAATCCCGAAGAGGCCGACATCATCCTGTTCAATACCTGCTCGGTGCGCGAGAAGGCGCAGGAAAAGGTGTTCCACGACCTCGGCCGCGTGCGCCACCTGAAGCAGGCCAATCCAGATCTGGTGATCGGCGTCGGCGGCTGCGTCGCCAGCCAGGAGGGTGCGGCGATCGTCGCCCGAGCACCCTACGTCGATCTGGTGTTCGGCCCGCAGACCCTGCACCGCCTGCCGCAGCTGATCGCACGCCGCCGTGAAACCGGCAAGGCGCAGGTGGATACCTCCTTCCCCGAGATCGAGAAGTTCGACGCCCTGCCCCCGGCCACGGTCACCGGCAGCGCGGCCTTCGTCTCGATCATGGAAGGCTGCTCGAAATACTGCAGTTTCTGCGTCGTGCCCTACACGCGCGGCGAGGAAGTGTCGCGGCCGCTGGACGACGTGCTGGCCGAAATCGCCGGCCTGGCTGCACGCGGCGTGCGCGAAGTCACCCTGCTCGGCCAGAACGTCAATGCCTACCGGGGGCGCCTCGGCGACGTGGACGACGATGACAGCGCCGACCTCGCCTACCTGATCGAGGCCGTGGCGGCGATGCCCGACATCGAGCGCATCCGCTACACCACCTCGCATCCACGCGAAATGACGCAGCGCCTGATCGATGCCTATGCCGGCACGCCCAAGCTCGTCTCCCACCTCCACCTGCCCGTGCAGTCGGGCTCGGACCGCATCCTGGCGGCGATGAAGCGCGGCTACACGGTGTTGGAGTACAAGTCACTGGTGAGGAAGCTGCGCGCCGCGCGCCCCGACATCTCGCTCTCGTCCGACTTCATCGTCGGCTTTCCCGGCGAAACCGCCGAGGATTTCGAGAAGACCCTGCGCCTGGCCGAGGAGCTGAATTTCGACAACAGCTTCTACTTCATCTACAGCCCGCGTCCCGGCACGCCGGCCGCCGACATGGCTGACGACACGCCGCCCGAGCTCAAGGTCGAGCGCCTGATGCGCCTGCAGAAACTGGTCGAAGGCCAGGCCTTCGCCATCAGCCAGACAATGGTCGGCAGCGCCCAGCGCGTGCTCGTCGAGGGCCACGCACGCAAGGACGTGCGCGAGCTCGCCGGGCGCACGGACAACAACCGCGTGGTCAATTTCGCCGGCCACGAAAGGCTGATCGGCCGCTTTATCGACCTGCGCATCACCGCCGCGCTGCCACACAGCCTGCGCGGCGAAGTACCCATTTCAGCAACCTGAACCACCCGGAGGGATACCATGCATAGCCGCATCCTGGCCCTGGCGCTGTTGTTGCCCATGGCCACCAGCGCCCAGACCATAGAGCGCATCAAGATCACCGACAACGACCTCACCTGCCGCCAGATCCACGACGAGCTGGGCGGCATGGATAAAGTGCTTGCCGAGGCCAAAAAAGCGCAGAGCGAGGGCGAGACAACCTCGACCGCCGCGCAGGTGGGTGGCGCCGCCGCCGAGGTGGCCAGCCGCACCGGGCTGTTCGGGCAGATCGGCGGCCTCTTCGGCCATGTCGCCGGCACCGTCGCCGCCCAGACCGCGGCCAACGTCGCCCAGCAAAGTGGCAAGTCCAGCGCCCAACAGGCCGTCGAGCGCGAAAAGCAGGCACTGGCCCGCAAGGAACACCTGACCGCGCTGTTCCTCGGCAAGGGCTGCAAGGCCTCCGACCTTGACGCCGCGCCGACCAATCCCGGCGCCGTGGTGCCAGCGCCGACTTCTGCGCCAACCCAGAGCCAGAGCAACGAAGAGGTACTGCGCCAGGCCTCGGCGGCGCTGGTGCCGGCGGCGCTGGAAGTCAGCCTGAACAGCAACAATGCTGCCGTCGCCGCACAGAAACGCGTCATCGTGCCCGGCTTTCGCGTCGCCTTCGCCGTCAAGACCAGCGCCAGCGCCTACGGCGGCGGCGCCCTGGCGAATGTCGGCAACAGCAGCGGCTTCGGCGCCCGCAGCGTCACCCAGGCACAGAACAAGCGTGTCGAAATGGCCCTCACCGGCGCCGATACCGCCCTGCTGCAGGGCCTGACCGACCGCCTCTACAGCGACTTCGTCGACCGCCTGAAGGCCGCCGGACGCGAGGTGATCGATCCGGCAACCCTGGCCAGGACGCCGGGATATGCCAAGCTGAAGCCGGTGGCGACGACGCCCTACACGGCCAGCCCGACCATGCACGGCGACCCGCGCGACTACATCGTGCTCAGCGCCAGGCCGTTGCCGCTGTTCTTCATGCACATCGACAGCTACCTCGGCAATGCCGGCGCCTTCGACCAGGAGAGCACCAAGGCGGTGCATGAGATCGCGGCCAATCTCGATGCCGTCGCCTTCATTCCCACCCTGCTGATCGACATCGCCGAACTTGAATCCAGCGGCCGCAGCAACTTCCGCTCCGGGGCCTCGGCCGACGTGATTCCCAAGCTCGGCATCGGCGGGCGCAGCGAGCTGCGCTACCTCAACGGCAAGGACGCCAAGATCTTCTACACCGGCGATTTCGGCATGCTGACGGTCACCAAGCCAGCCTATTTCGACGGCCAGTATGGCGAAGTGAAAACCGTCGAAGCCTTCGATACCGCATCGCTGGCAAATGCCCTGACCGCCGCCACGGGCTTGCAGGGTGCCCAGCATTTCGTCGACAAGCGCGAACTGCGCGTCGACCGCCAGAAATTTGCCGCCGGCGTACTCAAGGCCGGCGCGACCTTCAACCAGGCGGTGATCGCGGCCGCCAAGTGAGGATGGCGGCGGCGATCGCGGCACCAACTGCCGCCCGCACTTGGGGCATACTCCGACGGTGACCGCGACGTCCCGCCCCCTGTCCATCGCCCTCGCCCCGCTCGACAATGCGCGCCTGCAGAATCTGTGCGGTGCGCTTGACGAGAACCTGCGCCAGATCGAGGCAGCCTTCGACGTCACCATCAGCCGCCGCGGCCAGCACTGCCGCATCGTCGGCGAGACCGGCCAGTCGCGCCTGGCGGCGGCGGCCCTGCAGCACTTCTACGAACAGGCGGCCGAACCACTCTCGATCGACGAGATCCAGCTCGGCCTGATCGAGGTCTCGCGCAAGCGCAATATCCATGTGCCGCAGGCTGGGCGGCCGCCCAGCGCCGGCCTGCAGACGCGCAAGAGCGACCTGCACGGGCGCACGCCGAACCAGGTCGACTACCTGCGCAAGATCCAGGAACACGACATCACCTTCGGCATCGGCCCCGCCGGCACCGGCAAGACCTACCTCGCCGTGGCCTGCGCGGTGGACGCCTTCGAGCGCGACCAGGTCAGCCGCATCGTCCTGACGCGGCCCGCCGTCGAGGCCGGCGAACGCCTCGGCTTCCTGCCGGGCGACCTGGCGCAGAAGGTCGACCCCTACCTGCGTCCGCTCTACGATGCGCTCTACGACCTGATGGGCTTCGACAAGGTGGCCAAGCTGTTCGAGAAGCAGAACATCGAGATCGCGCCGCTGGCCTACATGCGCGGGCGCACGCTGAATCATGCCTTCATCATCCTCGACGAAGCGCAGAACACCACGCCGGAACAGATGAAGATGTTCCTCACCCGCATCGGCATCGGCGCCCGCGCCGTGGTCACCGGCGACGTCACGCAGGTCGACCTGCCGCGCGGGCAGAAGTCGGGGCTGGTCGAGGCGCGGCGCATCCTGAAGGACGTTCGCGGGCTCGCCTTCACCGATTTCGACGCCAGCGACGTGGTGCGCCATCCGCTGGTGGCGCGCATCGTCGATGCCTATGAAAAGCATGGCCAGGACGCCCGCCCGCCGCTTGCCTGAACTGCGGCTGGCGGTCCAGTACCCCGGCGGCACGCGGGGTGCCCCCAGCCGGCCGCAGGTGCGCCGCTGGGTGCGCGCCAGCTGTGCGCTGCCGGCCGAGATCGCGGTGCGCTTCGTCGCCGCCGACGAAGCGCAGGCCTTGAACCGCGACTACCGCGGCAAGGACTACCCGACCAACGTGCTGTCCTTTCCGTATGACAGCGGCGCACGGGTCCAGGGCGACCTGGTGCTCTGCCGCGAGGTCGTCGAACGCGAGGCGCGCGAACAGGGCAAGACGGCGCAAGCCCATTACGCCCACATGGTCGTGCATGGTATGCTGCATCTGCAGGGCCACGACCACGAGACCGGCAGTGCCGATGCCGAGCGCATGGAAGCCCTGGAGCGCGACATCCTGGCCGCGCTCGGTTTCCCGGATCCCTACGCCTGACGATGGACCCATCGAGTAGCAGACCCAACCTGATCGAACGCCTGTCCGCGCTGCTGTTGCGCGAACCCGAAGACCGCGAGCAACTGCTCGAGCTGCTGCGCGGCGCCTTCGAACGCCACCTCATGGACGCCGACGCGCTGTCCATCATCGAAGGCGCCCTTTCCGTCGCCGACATGGCGGTGCGCGACATCATGGTGCCGCGCGCGCAGATGGACGTGGTCGACATCAACGACCCGCCGGAGAAGATCGTCGAGGTCGTGCTCGACGCCGCCCACTCGCGCTTTCCGGCGATCGGCGAGGGCAAGGATGATGTGCTCGGCATCCTGCTGGCCAAGGACCTGCTGCGCTACTTCGCCGGCAAGGAGTTCGACCTGCGCGACATGCTGCGGCCGGCGATTTTCGTTCCCGAATCGAAGCGCCTGAATGTCCTGCTGCGCGAATTCCGCGCCTCGCGCAACCACATGGCCATCGTCGTCGACGAATACGGCGGCGTCGCCGGCGTCGTCACCATCGAGGACGTGCTCGAACAGATCGTCGGCGACATTGAGGATGAATACGACTTCGACGAAACCGAGGACAACATCGTCCGAGACAATACCGGGCGCTACCGCGTCAAGGCCATCACCGAGATCGCCGACTTCAACGTCGCCTTCGCCACGGCATTCGGCGACGAGGATTTCGACACCGTCGGCGGCCTGGTCATCCACCACCTCGGCCGCCTGCCCAAGCGCAACGAAGTCGTCAACATCGACGGCCTGCGCATCCAGGTGCTGCGCACCGACAGCCGCCGCGTGCACACCCTGCTGGTCGATCCCCAGAAAGATCTGCCGCTCACGACGCCGCGCACCGCCGAGGCATGATGTCGCGGCGGGCCGCCGTCGACGGGCTGATCGCCGCCGCGCTGGGCGCCTTCTGCGTCCTTGGCTTCGCCCCCTTCGATGCCCATGTGGCGAACTGGCCGCTGCCGATGCTCTCGCTTGCCGGCCTGTTCCTGCTCTGGCGCCGCGCCGCGCGGCCGCGCACCGCCGCCGCGCTCGGCCTTGCCTGGGGCGCCGGCTTCTTCCTCGGTGGCGTGTCCTGGGTCTATGTCAGCCTGTCGGTTTTCGGCGGCATGGCGCCGCCGGCCGCCGCCGCCGCGACCATCGCCTTCTGCCTCTACCTGGCACTGTTCCCGGCGCTCGCCGGCTACCTGTTTCGCCGTGGCGCCAGCGCCGACTTTTCACCGGTCGCCGCCGCCTTCCTCTTCGCCGGCCTGTGGATGCTTACGGAATGGCTGCGCGGCACGCTGTTCTCGGGCTTTCCCTGGCTCGCCGTAGGCTACTCGCAAAGCCCGCCCAGCCCGCTCGCCGGCTGGGCCTCGGTGCTCGGCGCCTATGGCGTCGGCTTCATCGTCGCGCTGTTTGGCGCCCTGCTCGGCGGCGCCGTGCGCAGGCCGGCGGCATGGGCCACCGTCCTGCTGCTCCTGGCCGGCGGCGCCGTGCTGCGGGCGATGGACTGGACCCAGGCGCAAGGCGCACCGCTCAAGGTCAGCCTGCTGCAGGGCAATGTGCCGCAAAGCCTGAAGTGGGACCCGCGCCGCCTGCCGCTATCGATCGACACCTACGTCGGCCTGGCGCGGGCCCATCCGGCGCCGCTGGTGGTGCTGCCCGAGACCGCCATCCCGCTGTACTTCAGCGAAGTCCCGCGCGATGTCCTGCGTGAATTGACGCGCAATGGCGACGCCCTGCTGGGCGTTGCCGTCGGCACCACCGACGGCGGCTACACCAACGGCGCGGTTGCGCTCTCGCCGTCGCTCAAGCCGCAGGCCTATGCCAAGCGCCACCTGGTGCCCTTCGGCGAGTACCCGCCGCCCGGCTTCGCCTGGTTCTTCCGCTTCGCGCGCATCCCGATGTCGAATTTCACCGCCGGGCCGCCGGGCCAGGCGCCGCTGGAGATCGCCGGCCAGCGCATCGCCGCCAACATCTGCTACGAAGACCTGTTCGGCGAGGAACTGCTGCCGGCCCTGCCTCACGCCACCCTGCTGGTGAACCTGTCGAACACCGCGTGGTTCGGGGATTCGCTGGCCCAGCCGCAGCACCTGCAGATCGCCCGGCTGCGCGCCCTGGAGACCGGGCGCACCATGCTGCGCGCGACCAACACGGGCATGACGGCGATGGTCAATTGGGATGGCTCGGTAGCCGCCGCCCTGCCGCCCTTCGCCACGGCGGCCCTGCAGGTGGAAGCGCAGGGCCGCAGCGGCCTGACGCCCTATGCCCGCTGGGGCAATGCGCTGGCCCTGGTGATCGCCGTCTGCGCCTGCCTGCCGGCGCTGCGGCGGAAGAAGACCGGAAGCTAAAGCTTGTAGGCCTGCAGGTCGATGGTCAATGTCGGCCGCGCCATGGCGATCAGCGCCGCCACCAGCAGGCGGCGCACCTCGGGCGTCGCCGGGTGGTAGTCACCGTCCTTGACGTTGGCGGCCAGCAGCAGGATCTGGTCGACCAGCAGCATCTTGCCCATCGGATTCGGGTTTTCCAGGCCGGCCTGGACAAAGCTCTCGCCTATCCACTGGCGCGCGGACTGCGCATCGAAGGACGCCATCTCGTCAGCCCCGATGGGGAAATTGAATCGCTCGCCGTTCTTCAACACCACGCTGACTTCATGATCCACGTTGCTGCTCCCTGTTGTTATTCCTGACCCGGCGAATGATACCGGAAGGGGCGGGGCGCATCGCCTTCCAGCCCGTAGCTGGCGGTGCTGCACAGCAGCTTGACGGGCGCAACGGCCACCGCATAATGCGCCGACCCCATCCCGCCAGAGGAGCCTGCGATGCCTGCCCGCCTGCTGCAACTGCTTTGCGTTTGCGCCATCTTCCTGCCGGGCCTGCCGGCCTTCGCCGCAGCCATCGTCGATGCCGCCGAAGTCAAGGCCGCCATGGAACGCGGCGCCATCCTCTGGGATGTACGTGCCACCACGCTCTACCGCAAGGGCCACATTCCGGGCGCCGTCAGCATCGGCGACGCCGGCACCGTACTGCGCAATCCGGTAACCGAGGACTTCATCGATACCGCACAGGTCGAGCGCATTCTCGGCAGCGCCGGCATCGACCCGGCGAAGGAAATCATCGTCTATGCCGACCGAGGCAATCCCTACGCCTATTTCGGCCGGCTCGCCATCCGCTACTTCGGCGGTGACAGGGTCAGCGTCTTTCACGACGGCATCGAAGGCTGGCAGGACGCCGGCCACGCCATCGAGACCGCTGATGCGCAACGCGCCGCGCTTGGCCTCAAGCTGACACCGCGGCCGGAGACCATCGCCAGCACCGATGATGTCGTCGCGCGCGGCAAGTCCGGCGCCATCCAGATCGTCGACGCCCGCAGCGCCGGCGAATACCTCGGCAACGACGTGCGCGCCATTCGCGGCGGCCACATCCCCGGCGCACGCAACATTCCCTACGAGCAGAACTGGAAGGATCCGGAGACCCGCGCCAAGATGTCGCGCCGCCAGGTCGCCGACAGCAAGGGGGCCGGCCTGGCGCCGATCGATGCCCTCAAGGCCCTCTATGCCGGGCTCGATCCCGCCAGGGAGACCGTGGTCTACTGCCAGAGCGGCGTGCGCGCCGCCCAGACCGCTGCCGTGCTGGAAACCATGGGCTTCAGCAAGGTCAAAGTCTATGACTCGTCCTGGCTAGGCTATGCCGCACGCCTTGACGCGCCCGTCGAACGGGAGACCTTCTTCAATGTCGGCGCCATGAACGGGCGCCTCGCCTCGATGCAGCGCAAGATCGATGAACTCGAACGCATGATCGCAGAGCTGCATTCGACCCAGGTTGCCAAGGGCGCCTGCGCCGCCGGCAAGACCTGCTAGATTTGCCGTGCCGCCTTGCGCGTCCCCACCGCGCAAGGCTCCGGCACCCCGGGCCGCCTCGCAAACCCTGTAAAATCCGGGGCTTTGCGAATCGACGGGATTCCCCGATGAACCAGAAGCCCACCTTCCAGGAGATCATCCTGCGCCTGCAGGAATTCTGGGACAAGCAGAATTGCGCCCTGCTGCAACCTTATGACATGGAAGTTGGCGCCGGCACCAGCCATACTGCCACCTTCCTGCGCGCCCTCGGCCCCGAGCCGTGGAAGGCCGCTTACGTGCAGCCCTCGCGCCGCCCCAAGGACGGCCGCTACGGCGAGAATCCCAATCGCATGCAGCACTACTACCAGTACCAGGTGGTGCTGAAACCCGCGCCGGCCAACATCCTTGAGCTGTATCTGGGCTCGCTCGAAGCGCTGGGCTTCGACCTGAAACAGAACGATGTGCGTTTCGTCGAGGACGACTGGGAGAACCCGACGCTGGGCGCCTGGGGCCTGGGCTGGGAAGTCTGGCTGAATGGCATGGAAGTCACCCAGTTCACCTATTTCCAGCAGGTCGGCGGCATCGACTGCAAGCCGATCACCGGCGAAATCACCTACGGCCTCGAGCGCCTGGCGATGTACCTGCAGGGTGTCGAGAACGTCTTCGACCTGGTTTATGCGCCGGGCCTGAAATACGGCGACGTCTTCCACCAGAACGAGGTCGAGCAGAGCGCCTACAACTTCGAGCACAGCAACGTCGACTTCCTGCTCACCGCCTTCGGCGCCCACGAGGGCAACGCCAAACACCTGATGGAACAGCAGCTGGCGCTGCCGGCCTACGAACAGGTGCTGAAAGCGGCGCACACCTTCAACCTGCTCGACGCGCGTGGCGCCATCTCGGTCACCGAACGCGCCGCCTACATCGGCCGCATCCGCAACCTCGCCCGCGCCGTGGCCCAGAGCTACCTTGACAGCCGCGCCCGCCTGGGCTTCCCGATGGCGCCGAAGGCCTGGGCCGATGAGGTGCTGGCGCAGTTGGCGAAGAAGGCGGCTTAGGATGGAACCCGTCGTATCTTCACCGCTCGTGCCTGATCGGGAGGGTGGGGCATTCCCCTCCGCTCATGTCCTCCGTCCTTGCCCTGCGGGCAACTCCTCCCCCTTTACTTCGCTGCGGGGAACGCCCCACCCTCCCGATCAGGTGACACGGTTGTGGTTTTACGGTTGCACGGCAAAAGCGTATCCAGCCAAGGATGGCGGGTATCCGGATCCGGGAAGTAAAGGGGGAGGAGCGGGCGCAGCCCGCGACGGAGGACATGGACGGAGCCGGATACCCGCCATCCTTGGCGCCCGCCTACCTTTGGTGCCCAAGGCTTTTGGTCAGTCGCAGATGAGTGCCGCGAGTTGGAATAACTAAAATGACGACGAAAAATCTTCTGGTCGAACTCTTTGTTGAAGAACTGCCCCCCAAGGCGCTAAAGAAGCTGGGCGAGTCATTTGCGTCGACACTTGGAAACGAACTTCGCAAGGAAGGACTGATTGAGGAGGGAAGCGTCACCACTACCTTTGCCTCCCCAAGACGCTTGGCGGCGCACATTTCCCGAGTACGCGAGAAGGGGCCGGACAAGAACATACGCAAGAAACTGATGCCCTCGGCCGTGGCGTTCGATGGGGAAGGCAAGGCGACTCCCGCACTCGCAAAGCGCATGGAGAAGGACGGTCTTTCGGAGCGCAATCTGGTCAGGGAAAAGGAGGGTGGCACGGAGTCCGTTTTCGCGGTCTTCGAGGAAATGGGCTGGTCATTGACCGCTGCCCTGCAATTGGCGCTTCGGACCGCCATTTCCGGATTGCCAATTCCCAAGGTTATGACCTACCAGTTGCAGGATGGCTGGAGCAGCGTGAACTTCGTGCGTCCGGCACACAAATTGTTGGCATTGCATGGCAGCGATGTCATTGATGTCGATGTACTCGGACTCCAGGCCGGGCGCGATACCCAGGGCCATCGCTTCGAGGCGGCGAATCCCATCGTGTCCATCCGCGATGCCGACAGCTACGCGCAGCAACTCGAAAGCGAGGGTGCTGTGATCGCCGGCTTTGCCGCGCGTCGCGCCGAGATCGAAAAGCAGTTGAAGGTCGCCGCCGCGAAGGAGGGCCTGCAGCCGATCGAGGACGAGGCGCTGCTCGACGAGGTCACCGCACTGGTCGAGCGCCCCAACGTGCTGACCTGCCGGTTCGAAGTGGAATTCCTCGACGTGCCGCAGGAATGCCTGATCCTGACCATGAAGGCCAACCAGAAGTACTTCCCGCTGCTCAAGGACGGCAAGCTGACCAACAAGTTCCTCGTCGTCAGCAACATCCGCCCGGCCGACCCCTCGGCGGTGATTGGCGGCAACGAGCGCGTGGTACGCCCGCGTCTGGCCGATGCCAAGTTCTTCTTCGACCAGGACCGCAAGAAGTCGCTGATGGACCGCATCCCCGGGCTTGCCAAGGTGGTCTATCACAACAAGCTCGGCACCCAGGGCGAGCGCGTCGAGCGCGTCGCCGCACTGGCGCGCGCGATCGGGCACACGCTCGGCGGCGAAGCATTGGCCAATCAGGCCGACCGCGCCGCGGTGCTGGCCAAGGCCGACCTGCTGACCGACATGGTCGGCGAGTTCCCCGAACTGCAGGGCATCATGGGCCGCTACTACGCGCTGCATGACGGCGAGCCCGCCGAGGTCGCCGATGCCATCGAGGACCACTACAAGCCGCGCTTTGCCGGCGACGAGCTGCCGCGCGGCGACGCCGGCCTTTGCGTGGCGCTGGCCGACAAGCTGCAGACGCTGGCTGACATGTTCGGCATCGGCCAGCTGCCGACCGGCGACAAGGATCCCTTCGCCCTGCGCCGCCATGCGCTGGGCATGATACGGATGCTGATTGAACGCGACCTGCCGCTCGACCTCGATGGCCTGTTTGCCGCGGCAAAGCTGACGGACGCCAAAGTCACGACGCCGCTTGCCGACTTCATCTACGAACGCCTCGCCGGCAGCCTGCGCGAGCAGGGCTATTCGGCCCTCGAAGTCGACGCCGTGGTCGGCCTGCGCCCCGCACGCCTGGGCGACATCCCCAAGCGCCTGGCCGCCGTGCGCGCCTTCGCCGCGCTGCCCGAAGCGGCGAGCCTCGCCGCCGCCAACAAGCGCGTCGGCAACATCCTCAAGAAGGCCGAGGGTGCGGTGGCAGCGAACGTCGATGCCGCGCTGCTCAGGGAGGCCGCCGAGCTGGCGCTGAACACTGCTCTCGACGCCATCAAGCCGCTGGCCGACGCCGCCTTCGAGCGTGGCGATTACACGGCGTCGCTGCAGGCACTGGCGGCACTGAAGGCGCCGGTCGACGCTTTCTTCGACGATGTCATGGTCAACGCCGAGGATCCGGCGCTGCGTGCCAACCGCCTCGGCCTGCTCGCCACGCTGCACCAGGCGATGAACCGCGTCGCCGACCTGTCGCGGCTTTCCGCCTGATCGCGGGCATGAACAAAGCGATTTTTGCGGCGGTGTTCGGCAAAGTCGGCGCCGGTACCACGGCGACAATGCAGCCATGAAGCTCGTCATCCTCGATCGCGACGGCGTGATCAACCATGATTCCGACCAGTACATCAAGTCGCCCGACGAGTGGAAGCCGATCCCCGGCAGCCTCGCCGCCATCGCCCGCCTGAACCAGGCCGGTTACCGTGTGGTGGTCGCCAGCAACCAGAGCGGCGTCGGCCGCGGCCTGTTCGAGACCGACACGCTGATGGCGATCCACGACAAGATGCTGAAGGCACTGGCGCAGGCCGGCGGCCGCATCGACGCGATCTTCTTCTGTCCGCACACCAACGCCGACAACTGCGAATGCCGCAAGCCCAAGCCGGGGCTGTTCAAGGAAATCGCCGCGCGCTTCAATGTCGACCTCGCCGGCGTGCCGGCCGTTGGCGACAGCCTGCGCGACCTGCAGGCCGCCGCCGCCGCAGGCGCAACGCCGGTGCTGGTGCGCACCGGCAAGGGGCGCAAGACCGCCGACGACCCCGCCCTGCCGCCCGCCACCCCGGTGTTCGACGACCTCGCCGCCGCGGTGGCACACATCGTCGGCTGACGCGGCAGATGGCGGCGCTGCGCTCCCTGCTTTTCCTGCTGATCCTGGTCGTCGTCACGCCGCCGTACACGGTGGGCGTGATCCTCTGCCGGCCCCTGCCGCACCACTTGCGCCGGCGCTCGGTGGTGCCCTGGGTGAAGTTCGTCATCTGGCTGGTCAAGCACCTGCTCGGCATCCCCTACCGCCTGGTCGGCGCCGAGAACCTGCCGACACGGCCGGTGGTGGTACTCTGCAAGCACCAGTCGGCATGGGAGACCCTGGTGCTGCAGGAAATCTTCAAGGACACCGTCTTCGTCTGGAAGAAGGAGATCAAGTACATCCCCTTCTTCGGCTGGGCGCTGGCGGCCATCCCGATGATCGAGACCAACCGCAGCGCCACCAAGGCGGCGCTGAAGAGCCTGGTCGACCAGGGTCGCGACCGGCTCGCCAACGGCTATACCGTCATCATCTTTCCCGAGGGCACGCGCTCGCAGCCCGGCTCGAAGAACCGCTACAAGGTCGGCGGCGCCCACCTCGCCGTCGAGACCGGCGTGCCGGTGGTGCCGGTGGCGCTGAACTCCGGCGAGTTCTGGGGCCGCAACGCGCTGTTCAAGACCAGCGGCACCGTCACCGTCAGCGTCGGCCCGGCGATCGACCCGGCCGGGCTGAATTCCGCCGAAGTGCTGGCAAAGGCGGAAGCCTGGATCGAGGACGAAATGCACCGCATCAGCCCCCATCTCTACGGAGCCGCCGCATGAGCCCGCGCGGCCGCAAGCCGCAGCTGGCGCTGCGCCTCGATGCCGGCCTGCCCGACCCGGCGCAGCGCTGGCACGAGGGCGCGCAGCTGGCCTATCTGGGTGGCAGCCTGACGCTGGCGCTGGGCAGCGCCGACGGCGAGGCGCGCCGCGAAGGCGCCACGCTGACCCTGCCGCTGCCGCCGCAGGCCACGCCGCGCCAGATCCAGGACCTCGCCGAAGCCTGGCTGCGAAAGGAGGCGACACGCCTGCTGCTGCAGGTGATCGCCCAAAGGTCGGCGCTGGCGGGACGGCGCGCGCCGCGCCTGCTGCTTTCCTTCGCCGCCCGCGGCCACTGGGTGGAGCCGCGCGACGGCGAGACCCTGCGCTGCAACTGGCGCCTGATCGAACAAGCCCAGCCGGTGATCGAGCAGGCCATCGGTCGCGCCATCGCGACACTGCCGCGGGACACCGCCGGCCATGATCTTTTCGGCGCATCGCCGGCCCACTGACGATGTTCAGAGAACAGCTCACGCTTTTCCGCCTGCCGCCGCCCGCCCCCGCACCGAAAACGCGCCATCTGCTGATCAGCGGGCGCATCATCGACTACCGCCTGAAAAGCGGCGCCAAGCGCCTGACGATGACGATAGACGAACGCGGCCTGCGCATCGGCGCGCCCCAGCGCGCCAGCCTCGGCGAGATCGAGGCCTTTGTCCAGGAGCATGGCGATTGGGTACTGGCCAAGCTGGCCGAGCTGGCCCACGCCACGCAGCCGCGCCATGTCGCGGTGCGCGACGGCACCCGCCTGGCGCTGCTCGACGGCGAGGTCGAGATGCGCGTGCTGCCGGGCCACAACCGCGTGCGCTGGGTCGGCAATACCCTGGTGCTGGAAGCGCGGGCCGATGCCGACCTCGGCCGCCTGGCCACGCGCGGCCTGCAGCAGCGCGCGCAGGAACACTTCGCCGCGCGCCTCGCACATTACTGCGGCCAGCTCGGGCTGGCGACGCCGCAGCTCAAGCTTTCGTCCGCGCACACGCGCTGGGGCAGCTGCAGCCGCGACATCATCCGCATCAACTGGCGCCTGATCCACCTGCCTGCCAGCCTCGGCGACTACGTCGTCGCCCACGAGGTGGCGCACCTGCGCGAGATGAACCACAGCAAGCGCTTCTGGGCCGTCGTCGCGCGCCTCTATCCCGAGTGGAAGGCTGCCTGCGCCGAACTCAGGCAGCGCACCACTTCGCTGCCCATCCTCTAAGGAATCCACATGCGCATCCTGCACACCATGATCCGCGTCGGCGACCTCGACAAGTCGCTGGCCTTCTACACCGAGGTGCTCGGCATGCGCCTGCTGCGTCGCAACGACTACCCCGAGGGCAAGTTCACCCTGGCCTTCGTCGGCTATCAGGAAGAAGCCGACGGCCCGGTGCTGGAACTGACCCACAACTGGGGCGTGGACAAATACGAGATCGGCACCGGCTACGGCCACATCGCACTGGCCGTGCCGGATGCCTACGCCGCCTGCGCCGAGATCAAGGCGCGCGGCGGCAAGGTTACGCGCGAGGCCGGCCCGATGAAGGGCGGCACCCGCGTCATCGCCTTCGTCGAAGACCCCGACGGCTACAAGATCGAGCTGATCCAGCGCGCCTGAGGAAGGCGCCCGGATCAGGTCGCCGCACTCCGGGCACGTCATATGGCCTTGAACGTCCTCGTACTCTGCACCGGCAATTCGGCGCGCAGCATCCTCGGCGAAATGCTCTTCAATCACCTCGGCGCCGGCCGCGTCACCGCCTGCTCGGCGGGCAGCAAGCCGGGCGGCACGGTGAATCCGGTGGCGCTGGAAACCCTCGCTCGGCACGGCATCCCCTGTGCGGCTGCGCGCAGCAAGAGCTGGGACGAGTTTGCCGCCCCCGGTGCGCCCAAGTTCGATTTCATCTTCACCGTTTGCGCCAATGCGGCAAACGAGACCTGCCCGGTCTGGCCCGGCCATCCGAGCACCGCGCACTGGGCGCTGCCCGATCCGGCCCATGTCGAACCCATCGAGGCAAGGCGCGCCGCCTTCGAGGCCGCCTACCAGGCACTGCGCCGGCGCATCGAGGCCTTCCTTGCCCTGCCGCTGGAATCCATGAGCCGCGAAGAGTCGGCGCTGGCGGCACGGCGAATTCACACGGAGGCGGGGCAATGAGCGCGCAATGCGAAGTCACTGCAAAGGCCGCCGCCGGCGAAGTTGGCAAAAGCGCGATGTCCCTGTTCGAGCGCTGGCTCACGCTCTGGGTTTTCCTCTGCATCGTTGCCGGCATCGCGCTCGGCCAGTTCCTGCCGGCGCCCTTCCAGGCATTGGGGCGCATGGAAGTGGCGCGGGTCAATCTGCCGGTCGGCCTCCTGATCTGGGTGATGATCATCCCGATGCTGGTCAAGGTGGATTTCGGCGCCCTGCACGAGGTGCGCCAGCATGTCAAAGGCATCGGCGTGACGCTGTTCGTGAACTGGCTGGTGAAGCCCTTCTCGATGGCCTTCCTGGCCTGGCTGTTCATCCGCAACCTGTTCGCGCCCATGCTGCCGGCCGACCAGATTGACAGCTATATCGCCGGACTGATCCTGCTCGCCGCCGCGCCCTGCACGGCGATGGTCTTTGTCTGGAGCCGGCTGACCAACGGCGACCCGCTGTTCACGCTGTCGCAGGTGGCGGTAAACGACAGCATCATGATCTTCGCCTTCGCCCCCATCGTCGGCCTGCTGCTCGGCATCTCGGCCATCGTCGTGCCCTGGGACACGCTGGTGACCTCGGTGGTGCTCTACATCGTGATCCCGCTGGCCTTGGCGCAGCTGTGGCGCAAGGCGCTGCTGAAAAAGGGCCAGGCGCACTTTGATGCCACCATGGAAAAAATCGGCCCTTGGTCGATCAGCGCGCTGCTGGCCACGCTGGTGCTGCTGTTCGCCTTCCAGGGCAAGGCCATCGTGGACAAGCCGCTGATCATCGCGCTGCTGGCGGTGCCTATCCTGATCCAGGTCTTTTTCAATTCGGCGCTGGCCTACTGGCTCAATCGCGTGGTCGGCGAGAAGCACAACGTCGCCTGCCCCTCGGCACTGATCGGCGCCAGCAATTTCTTCGAACTGGCGGTGGCCGCCGCCATCAGCCTGTTCGGCTTCGAATCGGGGGCGGCGCTGGCCACCGTGGTCGGCGTGCTGATCGAGGTGCCGGTGATGCTTTTGGTGGTCAAGGTGGTCAATGCCAGCAAGGGGTGGTACGAAGCAGGGCATTGATTGTCGGCGTTGGAGACACGGCGTTGTCGGCGATCAGCGCAAGCATACCTACTGCGCAAAGCGAGGTCTGGAAATGGTTCGGCCGTCGATCTGGATGACTCCCTTGGTGGCCAATCGCTTCAGCGTCCTGTACAGGGACTCATGGCTCAATCCGAGTTCCATGGCCCAGGCTTTGCGCGGCTGATCCAGCCGCACGACACCATCGCGGCCGGCGGTCTCGATGTAGTGCAGGATGCGCTCCGCCGCCGAGTTCAGATGTAGGCGCTCGTTCTGCGCCCGCAAGCGCCGTACTTCGCCGGCAAGAAGGAGAATCCAGGCCCGACGGAATCCGGAATCGGTTTCGAGGGCGCGGCGGAAGGCCGGCAGCGCAATGGCGAGCAGACGGCCGGATTCCGCAGCGACGATGTCGCAATGATAGGAGGCGGCCTCCATGCTCGCTTCGGCAATAAACCCGCCTCGGCTGCGCTGCAGGATCGCCAGGCCACCGGACGCCGAATGGCGCAACAGGCGAACCTCGCCCTCAAGTACGCAAAGCATGGCGCGAGGGCGACTGCCCTGGCGATACAAGAGTTCGCCCGCCGCGAATTCCCTCACCCGCGCCTGTGAAACGATATCGGCGGGCAGCTGGGCCAACTGCGATTGTGCGGTATCCATGTGATCCGGATCATACCGGGGGAAGGTCGACTCCGCTTACCCTCCTGCGTTTCATTCCGGGATACCGCGATGACGCAAATTTACAAGGCATTCGCTGCGTTGATGTTCACTGCTTCTGCCACGCTTTCGCCGAGTCAGGCGCAGGACCACTCGTCTCACGCACATCACGCCCAGCACCCTGCTGCACAAACCCCAACCGCCTCCGCCACGCCCGACGCGCGTATGGCGGTGCGCTTTCCGCCTGAGATGCGCGAGCACACACTGACCAACATGCGCGACCATCTGCTCGCGCTGCAGCAAATCCAGGACGCGCTGGCGCGGCAGGACTACGATGCCGCCGCAGAAGTGGCCGAGCAGCGCCTGGGCATGAGCTCGCTGCGCCTTCACGGCGCCCATGACGTGGCGAAGTTCATGCCACAGGGCATGCAGGATGCCGGCACGGTAATGCATCGCAACGCCAGCCGCTTCGCCCTCGCCGCGCGCGAGGCCTCGGCAACTGGCGACCTGAAGCCGCCGCTGGCTGCACTGGCCGGCGTGACCGCGCAATGCGTTGCCTGCCACGCCGGCTACCGATTGGAATAGTTCTACGGAAATTGATGTCTCCGGCGGAGCCGGAGTATTAACACTTGCCGAAGGAGTCAGCGCTAGCGTCCGGAGCCGGCACCATGCCGAGCTGGCGCAGCAGGGCCAGCTAAGGTTGCATTACTTCGCGGCGGTAGGCCGCCACATCGACACTCAACCAATCGAATTCGATGAACTCAACGATGCCCTTGCTGGCGAAGCGCGGGCCGCTGCCGAGCAGGGCGGCGGGGAGGCAGTGTGATCATACAATGCAGCCAATTCAGGAGAACGACATGGGCAGGACCATCGGATTTGGGGAAAGTGTCGCCGGCTACGAAGTGCCGGTGCTCAACGAACGCGAGGTGCGGGCCGCGGCCGGCATCATGTTCCTGTTCGCCTTCATGAGCTTCGCCAGCGCCTGGTTCGTCGGCAATTTCCGCCCGACCAAGATTTTCGTGATCGCCTTCCTGATCGATTTCACGATCCGCCTCTTCCTCAACCCGAGTTACGCGCCGTCGATGATCGCGGCGCGCTTCGCCGTGCGCGGTCAGACGCCGGAATGGGTCGGTGCGCCGCAGAAGCGCTTTGCCTGGGCCATCGGTTGGCTGCTGGCGCTGGCCATGCTCTGGCTGATCGTCATCAACAACGTGATCGGGCCGATCAACATGATCGTCTGCGCCACCTGCCTGACGCTGATGTTCTTCGAGTCCGCCTTCGGCATCTGCGTCGGCTGCAAGGTCTACAACGCGCTGCCCGGCCGCCAGGCCCAGCATTGCGCGGGCGGTGCCTGCGAGGTATTCGCGCCGCACCCGAGCCAGAAAGTCGGCGCTGGCGTGCCTTGCATGCCTAGACTTTCGCTTCGCGGGACGGCAACGGCGATCGTGACCGCCTACCTCGGCGTCATGGTCCTCGTCGCCTCGCAGGCCTTCCCGGCCGCCGAGTCACTGGCAACGCCACCGGCGATGGCGACTGCCGGCGTCGCCGGCAGCGTCACCGAAGCCGAACGCTGCCAGCCACCCGCCTTCGCCGTGGCCCTCGGCCACGAGGAAAAGTGGAAGCTGCACAACAACTGCAAGTAGCGAGTCGGTGCCGGCGGCCCTCATCCGCCATACCGAACTTCAGACAGCCGCCAGCCGTTCCACCGTATCCGGATAGCGCTCGACCAGTCGAATCAACAGCGCCGCCTGCGCGTTCGGCTTCGCCCGACCCTGCTCCCAGTTTTCCAGCGTGCGCGGATTGGTGCGCAGGTAACGCGCGAACAGCGGCCGTGAAAGATGCAGGCGCTCACGCAGGGCGAGCAGTTCTGCGGCACTGACGTCTGGCGCCGGCAGCATTTCGACGGCATGGGTGCGCAGGCTGCGCTTGCCGGTGCGTTCCTCGGCCAGGGCATCGAAGCCTTCCGTGATCTCCGCAAACAGGTTCCGCTTTTTCATTGCCGTGCCTCCAATTCCCGTTTCAGCATCGCCTTGAGTGCCTTGCGTTCGTCCGCGCCCAAGTCATCCATTTCATCCTTGTCGTACAAGGTGAAGAGCCAGAACTGCCGTCTGGATTGCCACCAGTAGTAGATCACCCGCAAGCCGCCGCGCTTGCCCTTTCCTCGACGCGGATCGCCTTGGCGCAGCTTGCGCAGCCCACCCGTGCCCTCGATCATGTCGCCGGCTTCCGGATTCGCCAGCAGGGCATTTTGCAGACCCCGCAGACCTTCGTCATCGAGATACTCCGCACGAAAGCGCGAGAAGGGCGGAAGTTCGACGAACAGGGCTTTCATGGGCCAACTATACGCAAGTTGCGGTTAGTGATCAAGGCCACGGAGATGGAAAACACGATGCTGCCCAATATTCTCACCGTCCTGCCGGCGCCGACTTTTGTTATTGTCCGCCCTACGCAATCCCGCCGACATCATGATCATGAGCGAACTCAAGACGTGCTTCAAGCGGGTCGACTACGACCTTGCTGGCCTGCTTCACTACATTGACATTGGCGACATAGGGCTGCCGGACATTCAGCGCCCCTTCGTCTGGTCGAACGCCAAGGTTCGCGACCTGTTCGATTCCATGTACCGTGGCTTTCCCGTGGGCTATTTGTTGTTCTGGGGGAATCAGGCGGTAAACGGCGTAAAGCAGATTGGTTCTGGCACCAAGGTTCATCATGTACCGGCTCTCCTGATAGTCGATGGCCAGCAGCGCTTGACGTCGCTGTACTCCGTCTTTCGAGGCAAAAAGGTCCTGGATGAAAACTACCAGGAGCGTCAGATCGAGATCGCTTTTCGCCCTCGCGACGGCAAATTCGACGTGGCGGATGCGGCGATCCGGCGCGATCCGGAGTGGATTCCCAATATTTCGGAAATGTGGTCGTCGGGCAAGTCGAGTCGCAAGCTGGTCAATGACTTCATCGACCGGCTGAACCAGAAGGCAAATCTTGACGACGAGGAAGAAGAGTCAATTGCACACAACCTCGATCGCCTATTCGACTTGCAGAAGTTTCCCTTTACCGCACTGGAGATTGCGCCATCCGTCGATGAGGAGCAAGTTGCCGATATCTTCGTCCGCATCAACAGCGAGGGCGTCAAGTTAAATCAAGCGGACTTCATCCTCACACTGCTATCCGTCTTTTGGGACGAAGGACGCAAAGCACTCGAAGATTTCTGCCGCCGCTCGCGCATGATTCCAAGTGCCAGCGACGGACCGTCGCCGTTCAACTATTTCATCCAGCCCGACCCGGATCAGTTGCTGCGTGTTTCCATCGCCTGTGGCTTCGGCCGTGGCAGGCTGAAGAGCGTATATCAGGTACTGCGCGGAAAGGACATGGAGACCGGCGAGTTCTCCGCCGAGAAACGCGAAGCACAGTTCAAGATTCTTCAGCACGCCCAGTCCGACGTGCTTCAGTTGACGGCATGGCATCAATTCCTGAGTACGCTGATCGGTGCGGGATTTCGCAGCGGCGAAATGATTTCCTCGGAGAGCGCGGTTCTTTACGCCTACGCCTTCTACCTGATAGGCCGCAATCGCTTCAATGTCGCCGAGCACTTGCTCCAGCGTCTCATCGGCCGCTGGTTTTTCTTTTCCAGCCTGACAGGACGGTACAGTGGCTCACCGGAGACCGTCATGGACGGCGATCTCAACCGAATCAAGGGACTCAAGTCTTCCGGCGAATTCGTAGCCGTCCTGGAAGGCGTCATGGAGTCGGAACTCACGAACGACTTCTGGGCAATCACCTTGCCGGCCAATCTGATCAGTTCTTCGGCCCGAAACCCTGAGCTGTTCGCGTATATCGCCGCCCAGAACAAGTTGGGGGCGCCGGTTCTGTTCTCGCACAAGAAGGTACCGGAATTGCTCGATCCTTCACTAAAGACCACCAAAAAGGCGCTGGAGCGCCACCATCTGTTTCCCAGGGCATGGCTCGCCAAGCACGTCAGCGAAGACCTCAAGCTGATCAATCAGCAGGCCAATTTCGCCTTGATTGAATGGCCCGACAACATCGACATCAGTGACCGCCCACCACCTGAGTACGTGCCGGAAATCCGGGCCCGATTCACCGAAGACAGCTGGACGGCAATGCACGAACTTCACGCCCTGCCCGAAGCTTGGCACCTGATGGGCTATGAGGAGTTTCTGGAAGCGCGAAGGAAGCTGATGGCAGGAATTATCCGGCGTGGATTCGAGTCTCTGCGCTGACAAAACAAACGGTACGTACTGTTTCTGTCGATTAATGGTGGGCACAGGTTGCCCATCCAGAATCACTCCTCACTTGCCTCTTCCCGCGCTACGGCGCGCGCATGCTCGTCATAGGCGCGCACGTGGGCCGGTGAAAGTTTCCGCCAGCGCTCTTCCGCCCATGTTCTGCCCTGGGTAAGCAAGGAGCCATCACGGAACCATGCAATCCGACCATCGTCTTCGGTGAGCCGGCGAATCAGGCCGAAGTAGCGCTTGCCTTGAAAGCGGAATCCTTCGGGGTCGGCAATCAATGCGCCGACGACGACGTGCTCACCCGATGACGGGTCGCCACCACCGCCCGGATAGCCGTCCTCGATCCAGCCAAACCCTGTACTGGTGCCGAACACGAATACGGCGAAGCGACGCATGACGTGATCGGGTCCGGAGGGAAGTCGCGGCGTCTGGTAGTCACTGCCCGCGCCGAAATAGCCTGCGTCACAAAGGATGATCTCGGCACCCCACTGCCAGGCATCCTTCGATACCTCGGCGTCGAATGCCGAACGGCCGACCGGCTCCTTCGCAGACCGCTCCTGATTCAGCGCCAGCAACCGACGCAGGATTTCCTCGTCCGGCATCGCCGGCGTGTAGTCGCTCCAGCCGTAGGCGGCGGCGACGGCGCTATCGAGCGCCTTATGCGCGTTGTCCAGCCAGGCCGGGCGCGCGTTGTAGAGGTTGGTCAGGGTGCGCTTCTTGAGTTCCGCTTCATGGCCGGGTTTGGCGACGATGCGATTCGGGTAGCCGGCGACGACTTCGGGAATGCGGTCCACCCACTCGGGCGGGTTGAGCCAGTTTTCGCGCAGTTCGTTCAGGCGCCGCGCGGCGGCGGCGATGTTGGCGGAGACGACCTCGCCCGCCAGGCACGGCGGCGTCGACTGGCCGTGGCGCGGCGCGGTGTCGCGCGGCGTGAGGCCGGCCGGAAAGGGGAAGGTCTCGAAGGTGGTGGTTGGCGTGTAGCGCGGGTCGTTGCCGACGCCGAGCCAAGTGCAAAGTCGCAAGGACCAGAGTTCGTGGAAGCGCGAATGCAGGATGCCGAAGGTGGCGTCGTCGGCACGGGCAATTACGGTCAGGTTCTTGTCGGCCACGATGGGTGGCGCGATCCAGGCAAAGACACGATGCTTGGACACCTCTGGCGTAACGATGAAGCGCGGCAGATTGGAAATGGCCCGACGCATCACCGGACGAGACCATTGAAACAACCACCACATTTCGTTGGTACGCGCCTCACGCTTGCCGACGCGAGTCGGCTGCACGTGCTGCTTCGCATAGGCAAAGGGTGCTTCGTAGAGACAGGCATCGGCTTCGGCAATATCGGTGCCGAAGTCGATGATCCAGAAGTCGCGATTGCGGCGCGTGATGTCGAGGCCATTGAACCACGGCTTGACCACATCGCTGTTCGGCCGGCCATGAGGGTTCGGCAGCTGCAACCATTGGCGCGCCAGATCGCCCGGAATATCGAAGGGACCGGTCTTCTGTATGCCGAGGTAAGCGGTCGCCGCATTTTCCGGCAATGGCTTGGCGAGCGCGAGGTCAAGACCGGTCGCCGCGGTAAGGTCGGCATGGATGGTAGCCGCCGGCAGGCCATCGAGCGTGCCCATTGCCGCATCGGGCACGCCGAAGCACACCAGCGAAACGCGCACTGCGGCACCATCGTTGATCCACGGCTCATCGCTCCATGCCTCGAAGATCCGTCCGCTGCCGACGATGCGATCCAGCACTTTGCGGTTGGCGCCGCCGCGAACCGAGTTGGTGCCGACCAGTCCGACTGCCTTGCAGTTGCCTGCTTCAATCTGCGCCCGCGCCTTCTCGAACCAGTAAGTCACGAAGTCGGCGCCGCCGGGCACGCGGCCTTCGTAGCACTTGCGCAGCGTGTCGGTGTATTCGGCGCCAAGCTGGCTGCGCATCACCTTGTCGCCGAGAAACGGCGGATTGCCGACAATCGCATCGCAGGCCGGCCACTCGGCTTCGCTCACCGTGCCGTCAGCGCCGACTCTTAAAAGCGCATCCCGGTTCTCGATGGTGTCGAGCGGTTTGAGGATCGGCTGCGTAGCGTAGGGATAGCCATTCCTAAGCATCCATTGAATCTCGCCGATCCAGACCGTGACGCGCCCGAGTTCGGCGGCGTAGGGATCGAGTTCGATGCCCAGCACATTGGCCGGCGAGACTTCGATGCTGACCTGGCGTTGCAGGCCGAGCGCCTCGGCTTCGGTGTTGGCGCGGCGCTCCAGATCCTTCAGCGACTTGAGCGCGAGGTAAAGAAAATTTCCGCTGCCACAGGCGGCGTCGAGCACGCGGTAGTTGCGCAGGCGTTCGAGGTGGGTGTGGAACAGCGCGGCGGCATCCTTGTGCGCCTTGTCGCCCTGCTTTTTCGATTTCGCCAGCAGCGCGCCAATGGCGGTCTTCGCGGCCTGCCATTCGGCGGTGAGCGGACGCACGATGACCGGATCGATCAGCCGCATGATGGTGGCGGGGTCGGTGTAATGCGCGCCGAGTTGCGAGCGCTTGGCCGGGTTCAGGCCGCGCTCGAACAGGGTGCCGAAGATGGAGGGATCGATGTTGCGCCAGTCCATGTCGGCGGCACGCTGCAAGGCGGCGAGGTCGGCCTTTTCCAGCGGCGGCACGGCGATGGTGGCGAACAGGCCGCCGTTGAACCAGGCGATGGTGTCGTCGCCGTAATCGCCGCCGTTCTGCATGGCGCCGAACAGCGCGGCCAGCCGGTTGGCGGCGCGCGCCGGATCGTCCGCCTTCGCCAGCAGGCCGGTGAAGATGCCGCGCGGCAAGAGGCCTTCGTCCTCGGCAAACATGCAGAACAGGCACTGGATCAGGAAGTGGGCGACCGGCTGCGATTCCAGCCCGCGCTTGCGCATGGTCTCGGCGACGGCGCCGAACTGGCCGGCGGCTTCTTCGGTGATGGCGGCGAGCGATTTGACCGGGCGCAGCTTTTCCGGATCGGTGAACACCCAGCGCAGGGTTTGCAGGTTCTCCGACGCACCGATGTCGGCGATGGCGATACGGCGCGGCTGGTCGGGGTAGCCGGTGAAGGCGGTGTGGATCTCGATGATCTCGCGGTCGCTGACCACCAGCAACGGCGGATTCTCCAGCTCCAGGGCGTAGTCGGTGAGCTGCTTGAGCGCGGCGCGCAGGTCGCGCCCCGGCCGCTTGTTCTCCCAGCCGAAGTGGCCGCGCTTCCAGACATCGGCCCAGCCGCGGTTGCCTTCCGGGCCGCTGGCCTTGCCGGCCCCGCGCTCAAAACAGTAGTTGTCCGGGTCGCGCGGCTTGTCCACGCCGAGCAGGTCGCAAAGATCATCGAAATGGGCCTGCGCCCCGGCCCGCTCGGAGAGCGGATTGTTCTGCCAGAGGGCGATGAATTTTTCAGGTGTCATGCGCGCATTCTCGCCGAAAACGTCAGGAGTCGGCGCTGGCGGCACGGCGGCTCAGAGCTGCAATAGGCCGCGCCGCACCGCATGGTGCAGCAGGAAGCCGAACACCACCGCCGCGCCGACGTTCCACATGGCGAAGGCGGCGGTGGTCAGCACCACGAAGCGGCTGCCACGCTCGGCGTCCTGCGGTTTGCCGCCGAGCGCCAGCTCGGCGCCGGCGAGGAACAGGATCACACCCAGCACCGGCGCCGGGAAGAGGCGGAACAGGGTCAGCATCGCCTCGCCGAAGAACAGCGCGCAGACCAGCAGCAGCACGCCCAGCATCACCGAGGCGCCGCCGGTGCTGGCGCCGAAGCGCACGTGCCCGGCCATGCCGCCGGCGCCGTGGCACAGCGGGATGCCGCCGATGGCGCTGGAAAACAGATTCATGGCGCCGGTGGAAAAGGCCACCTGCCGCTCCGTCACCGGGCGGTCGGGGAACAGGCGATTGTTCTCGTCGGTGATGGCGACCAGGGCATTGCCGAAGGTCAGCGGCAGTTGCGGCAGCGCCAGCAGCAGCGCGCCCAGCCAGATGTCGTTCCAGCCCAGCGTGCCCCACGCGAACTCGGGCAAACGGAAGCCGGGGCGGATGGCGCCCAGCGCCTCGCGAAGCGAAGGCTGCTCGACCAGCGCGATCGCCATGCCCACCAGCAGCAGCACCAGCATCGCCGGCAGGCGCGGCCGCGAGAGCAGCAGCAGGGTCAGCGCCAGCAGGCCGCCGCCCAGCCAGGGCGCCTGCGCCATCATGACGATGCCCTCGCGCATGAAGCTGAAGCCGAGGCCCATGACGATGCCGACCAGCACCGGCTTGGGCACCCACTGCGCCAGGCGGCGCGCCGTGCCGGTGGCCGCCAGCAGCAGCCAGAAGGCGGCCGTGACCAGCCCGGCGCCGACCACCACGGCCGGCGTCAGCGCCGCCATGCCGGCGGTCTGCGCCACGGCGGCGGTGCCGATGGCCTTCATCGGCTGCACCGGGAAGGGCGTGCGCCGCGTCAGGCCGACCACCAGCAAGGCGGCGCCGAAGGCCAGCAGGATGCCGGCCGGGTCCATCTTCAGCACCGCCACATAGGCGACGACGAAGGGGATCAGCGTGCCGAGGTCGCCGAAGGCGCCGCCGAGTTCGGCGAGGTCGTAGCGGTTTTTCGGGCGGGGCTCGGTCATGACTGGCGCGGCCCGGTCGTCAGCAGTTGCAGGACATCCGCATCGCGGCGGAGTCGCCCGCTGCGTTCGAGCGCCGCCAGGGCACGGTACAGCGCCTCGTGGGTCATGCCCAGTTCGGCGGCCATGTCCTTCAGGGTTCCGCCGCGGCGGTAGCTGCCGTCGCCGGCGCAGCGCAGGCGCAGCAGTTGCAGCACCCGTTCCGGCGCCGAGCGGATCTGCTTCAGTTCGTAGCGCTGGCGCATGCCCTGCAGCCCGCGCGCGAGTCCGCCGGCGAAGTCCCACAAGATCTCCGGATTGTTGCGCAGGCGGGCGACCAGCTCCTGCTTCGGATAGCGCCAGACCTCGGCGTCCGCCTCCGCCAGCATGTCGCAGTGGTAGCGGCTGGAGAACAGGGAGGCTTCGGCGCAGGTTTCGCCGGCGCGCACCCCGTGCAGGCTCACCGTGCCGCCGTCCGGCGTCACGCGCTGCATGCGCAGGCGGCCCGACTCCAGGAAGAACATGCCGACCGTCCTGTCGCCCTGGCGGAACAGGAACTCCCCGGCGGCGAGGCGTCGGCGAAGCGGACGGACACCGGCGATCGTCGGGATCTCGTCGTCGGCCGGAACGGCGGGCGGTGGCGGGGCATTCGTCGTCATGTGACCGCAATCATATAGGCCCGGCGCCGGGTGCGGACAGAATGCCGCCTTCGGCGCGCACCAAAAAAACAGCCGCCGCGTCATCCACAGGAGGAGAGACATGAAG
>Ga0172373_10001928_pt1 | contig 32769 bp, 33 predicted proteins | sample Lak10m_2_FD_114546 | JGI IMG/M metagenome (GOLD analysis project Ga0172373, IMG submission 114546) | Freshwater microbial communities from Kabuno Bay, South-Kivu, Congo - kab_092012_10m | ecosystem: Environmental > Aquatic > Freshwater > Lake | place: Democratic Republic of the Congo...
ACCGGGAAGCCCGGTGATTGGGAAGATAATCCGCTGTTTCTGGTCGGATTCAGACAAAAATCCGGCCAAGAATGGCAATTTGCAAAACACGAAGCTCCGAACGATGGCTTGTTCAGGGCTTCCATAGATAATTTGCCTGCTGGCTATTGAAATTTGGCCCTTCAACCTCTATTATTAGCACTCGAAGGACATGAGTGCTAACAGCTTGTGTTCCAAACCACGAAACCCACATGTTTCAAAGATTTCTGAATAGGAGAACTCAACGATGAAAATTCGTCCCCTGCACGACCGTGTGATCGTCAAGCGTCTGGCCGAAGAGCGTACGACTGCCTCCGGCATCGTCATTCCAGATACCGCAACCGAAAAGCCGGATCAAGGTGAAATTGTTGCTGTCGGTCCCGGCAAGCGCGATGACAGCGGCAAGCAGATCGCCATGGATGTCAAGGTCGGCGACAAGGTGCTGTTCGGCAAGTACGCAGGCCAAACCGTCAAGGTTTCCGGCGAAGAACTGCTGGTCATGCGTGAAGAAGACATCATGGGCGTAGTCGAAGCCTAATTCGTCTTATTCAAAGAATTCAGTTTTAGGAGAAATAAACAATGGCTGCTAAAGACGTACGTTTCGGCGACGATGTTCGCCAAAAAATGACCAATGGCGTGAACGTTCTCGCCAATGCCGTCAAGGTTACCCTGGGTCCCAAGGGCCGCAACGTGGTGCTGGAGCGCTCCTACGGCGCACCAACCATCACCAAGGACGGTGTTTCCGTCGCCAAGGAAATCGAGCTGAAGGACAAGTTCGAGAACATGGGCGCACAAATGGTCAAGGAAGTGGCGTCCAAGACTTCCGACATCGCCGGTGACGGTACCACTACCGCAACCGTGCTGGCCCAGGCCATCATCCGCGAAGGCATGAAGTCGGTTGCTGCCGGCATGAACCCGATGGATCTGAAGCGCGGCATCGACAAGGCTGTGGCCGTCGCTGTCGACGAGCTGAAGAAGCTGTCCAAGCCCTGCACTACCAGCAAGGAAATCGCTCAGGTGGGTTCCATCTCCGCCAATTCCGACGCCGACATCGGCGAAATCATCGCCAGCGCGATGGACAAGGTCGGCAAGGAAGGCGTGATTACCGTTGAAGACGGTTCCGGCCTGCAAAACGAGCTGGACGTGGTTGAAGGCATGCAGTTCGACCGCGGCTACCTGTCTCCCTACTTCATCAACAACGCCGAAAAGCAAATCGCGCTGCTGGATAATCCTTTCGTGCTGCTGTACGACAAGAAGATTTCCAACATCCGCGACCTGCTGCCGACGCTGGAACAAGTCGCCAAGGCTGGCCGTCCGCTGCTGATCATCGCCGAAGACGTAGACGGCGAAGCGCTGGCTACTCTGGTGGTGAACAACATCCGCGGCATCCTCAAGACCACTGCGGTCAAGGCGCCTGGCTTCGGTGACCGCCGCAAGGCCATGCTGGAAGACATCGCCATCCTGACCGGCGGTACCGTGATCGCTGAAGAGCTGGGTCTCAAGCTGGAAAACGTGACCCTGAACGACCTCGGCCAGGCCAAGCGCATCGAAGTGGGCAAGGAAAACACCACCATCATCGATGGCGCCGGCGCCGAAGCCGGCATCAAGTCACGCGTTGAGCAAATCCGCAAGCAGATCGAAGATGCGACCAGCGACTACGACCGCGAAAAACTGCAGGAGCGCGTGGCCAAGCTGGCCGGCGGTGTTGCCGTGATCAAGGTGGGTGCTACGACCGAAATCGAAATGAAGGAAAAGAAGGCTCGCGTCGAAGATGCGCTGCATGCAACCCGTGCTGCGGTCGAAGAAGGCATCGTGGCTGGCGGCGGTGTGGCACTGCTGCGCGCGCGTAGCGCGATTGCCGCCACCAAGGGCGACAACCACGACCAGGACGCAGGTGTGAAGATTGTGCTGCGTGCGATCGAGGAGCCGCTGCGCCAGATCGTTTCCAACGCCGGTGTCGAGCCTTCCGTGGTCGTCAACAAGGTGCTGGAAGGTTCCGGCAACTTCGGTTTCAACGCAGCCAACGACACCTATGGCGACATGGTGGAAATGGGCGTGCTGGATCCGACCAAGGTGACCCGTTCCGCACTGCAGAACGCTGCTTCTGTGGCCGGCTTGATGCTGACCACCGAATGCATGGTGGCAGAGCTGCCCAAGGAAGACGGCCCGGCAATGCCGGGTGGCATGGGTGGCATGGGCGGTATGGACGGCATGATGTAATCTGCCCGGATATTCTCCGTTGTTACAGCAAAAAACCCCGCAATTGCGGGGTTTTTTGCTTCTTGAGCAGCAAATGGATGCAAATTGAACTCGTTCGACATGAAAACTATCAAATATGCAGACATTTGTCCGTGGGTGGATATAGTCCGCCCCTGTAATATCGCAGCACTTTTTGACAGGATTCGGCGATCTTAAAATCATGTCTCAAACAGCATACCTTGGCTGCTTGAACGACCATTATGGAACAGTGCTCAAGCGCTTGCGCGAAGTGAAGGGCATCAGTCAGGAAGAACTGGCTTTTCTGACAGGCCTCGACCGCACGTATGTGTCGATGCTCGAACGCAATCGCAGGCAGCCCAGTCTGGCCACCGTAGAGAAAATATCGGCAGCTTTTGCCATGAAGCCATCCCGCTTTTTAAAGATGGTGGAGGATGTCTGCGATTTCGAGATCCAGCAGTTGAACCAGGCTAAAGAATGATGCAAACGCACAAAGCGAGGCACGAGTTCGGCTCGCCGGCCGATAAGGCGGCCGACCCCTATCTGGTGCGGATGGAGGAAGTCGGCGAAGGCAGCTTTGTGGTGTATTACGGACCGGCTTCCAGCCTGCAGGTCTACCCGGCTGCAGCCACCATGATGGCGCTGGAGGCTGTCCAGTTTCTGGGGCGATTGTGGGGTGCTGGCAATATTCCCGCGTCGCTGAGGGAGGACTATAAAGCCTGGCTGACCCGGATCGAACTGGAACTGCTTAACCACCGCGGAACCAGTACCTGAGACAGGTTAACGCTTGCCTTCCTTGGCCATGTTGATCGAGTAGCGGGGAATCTCCACCACCAGATCGTTAGTGCCGACAATCGCCTGGCAAGACAGGCGGGAGTTGGGCTCCAGGCCCCAGGCCTTGTCCAGCAGGTCTTCTTCGTTTTCTTCCGCCGGTGGCAGGCTGTTGTATCCCTCTCGCACAATGACATGGCAAGTGGTACAGGCACATACCTTGTCGCAGGCGTGATCGATATCCACGCCATGGTCCAGCAGGCTGTCGCAGATGGAAACGCCGGGCGCGGCCTCGATGACGGCGCCTTCAGGGCAGAGTTCGATATGGGGGAGGACGATGATGTTGGGCATTGCTCGACTCGATTGAATTAAACATTTCAGGGGGCGGCGGACGCGGGTGCGGGTGCGGCAGGCGGGCGGATGTCCGGATCGAGTGCCAGATCCTGCACATTGCCCTGGTTTTCAGCCAGGATCATGACCGTTACCCTGCGGTTGCGGGCGCGGCCTTCCGGGGTTTCATTGACATCTACCGGCCGGTTGTCGGCATAGCCGATGGCAACCAGGCGGTTCCCCGCCACGCCGTTGTCCGTAAACAGGCGAATGACGCTGCTGGCGCGTGCAGTAGCCAGTTCCCAGTTGGAAGGGAATACGGGCGACTTCATCGGCAGATTGTCGGTATGGCCCTCCACCTGGATCTGGTGCGTATCGGTAGCCAGGACTTTGGCAACGGCATTGAGCACCTCTTTCGATGCCGGGTTGAGGTCGGCCTTGGCCACTTCGAACAGCAGGCTGGCATTGATTTCGATGGAGATGCCGCGATTGCTCTCCATGACCTTGACCTGCCCGCCCTTGACCAGCGGTTCCATCACTTTGAGCAGGTCGCTGGCAACGGACTTCATGTTTTCCCGGCGTTCCTGTTTTTCCGTATCGACTGGAGCGGGTGGTTTTTCCAGTGGCACAATCTGCGGGATGAGTTTTCCGCTGTCGACCTTGCCTTGCGGCATAGGCGACTGTATGTAGATAATTTTCTCGCTGGTAGGCGCGTTCTTGAATGCCTGGACGATGGAGTCGGAGAGTACCTTGTACTTGCCCTCGTTGACCGAGGAAATGGCATACATCACGACAAAAAAGGCGAACAGCAGGGTGATGAAATCGGCGTAGGAAACCAGCCAGCGCTCGTGGTTTTCATGTTCCTCGGGTTTTTTCTTGCGCGCCATGGCGAAGCACTGGGTCAGGCGATGAAACCGCGCAGCTTGGTTTCGATCAACCTGGGATTTTCGCCGTTGGCAATGGACACCAGGCCTTCGACCACCATCTGGCGTTTGACGATTTCGCGGCCGATCATGGTTTTGATTTTGCTGGCAATCGGCAGGAACAGCAGGTTGGCGGAGCCGACCCCGTAAATGGTCGCGACGAACGCCACGGCAATACCGCTGCCGAGCTTGGAGGGATCGGACAGGTTGCCCATGACGTGGATCAGTCCCATCACTGCACCGATAATGCCGATGGTTGGCGAGTAGCCGCCGGCGGATTCCCACACCTTGGCGGCAAGGCGGTAATGCTCGTCATAGGTATCCATTTCGACTTCCAGCGCTTCCTTGAGTTTTTCCGGCTCGGCGCCATCCACCAGCATTTGCAGGCCCTTTTTCATGAAGGGATCCTGCATCTCGACCAGAATCGGCTCCAGCGACAGCAATCCGCCACGCCGTGCGGTGTTGCCCCAGCCGGTAATCTGTTCGATGACGTCTTCCAGATGAATCTGTGGCGGCACGAATGCCCATTTGATGAGGCGCAGGCCGAGCAGGAAAGTCGGCAGCGAATACTGGATCATGACGGCGCCCATGGTGCCGCCTATGACGATGATGAACGCGGTCAGCTGCATCAGTGTGCTGACATGCCCACCCTCGAGGATCTGGCCACCGATGATTGCACCCATCGCGACGATGATGCCCAGGAAGGTGGTGATATCGATGGGAAGTTTGTTCATGGGAGGATTCTAACCGATTCGCGCTGTGGTCCGACGCTAACCTATCCAGGCTTTGAGCTTGCCACGCAGACGCATCACGGCCTGGGTATGGATCTGGCATACGCGCGATTCGGAAACGCCCATGACCGCACCGATCTCCTTGAGATTAAGGTCTTCCTGATAATACATCGCCATCATCATTTTCTCACGCTCAGGCAAGCCGTCGATGGCTTCGATCAGCGCCTGGCGCATGCCGTTGTCCTGCAGCAGTTCGAATGGATTGGGCCGGCCGTCTGCCAGATTCAATTCGACCGGATCGCCATCCTCGTTGCGGAAGTCTTCGTAATACACCAGTTGATGGCCGCGCGCATTGGCCAGCATGGACTGGTATTCTGCCAACTCGATACCCAGCACCCCGGCGATTTCGTGCTCCATCGGCGGGTGTCCGAGCTTTTGCTGCAGCGTGGTCATGGCATGCTCGATATCGCGCGCATTTTTGCGCACCGAACGCGGCACCCAATCGATTTCGCGCAGCTCATCCAGCATGGCGCCACGGATGCGCTGCGAGGCGTAGGTTTCGAACTGCGCGCCATGCGAATCGTCGTAATGATCCATGGCGTCGAGCAGCCCCATCATGCCGGCCTGCATCAGGTCGTCGACCTGTACGCTGGCGGGAAGTTTTGAAGCCAATTGATAGGCGATGCGTTTGACCAGCGGTGCAAACTCAGTCGCGGAGCGGTTCGCCAGCGCCTGACTACTCATGATTAGTGCTCCGCCGAGGCTGTCCTGCGGGCACTGGTTGCGTTGAGCAGGCGGTGCATGAAGGCTTCGAAACGGCTGTCGTCGCGCTCGATCACCGGCCAGTGCGCCATGTCGGCGGCCAGCGCTTCCATGGCGTCAGCTGCCGCTTTCTGATCCAGCGGGAACGCCCCGGCAAAATCGGGCATCAGGTGCAGGTGCTGGCGGCATACGCCAGCAAGGTTGCGGAATAATACCTTGGCCAGCGATGCGTCAATACCGCGAAACAGCAAGCGGAAATGGCGTTTGCCGGGTGCGCGTGCCATGAGTTTGATCTGGCCGTAGCTGGCGGTGATACCGGTCGAGCTGCCATCGCACAGGGTGAGAACCTCGGGGGCGGCCAGGGCGAACCCCAGGCCTCGGCGGTGCGTGGTGTGCGCGGAATGCACCAGCACCACGTCGAACAGGCTGGAAAGGGCATGGAATCCGGCCAGCAGGCGCGCACGCGCGGCATCGGCACCATGTATGTCGCGGTTGACGGCAGCCGGTAACAAGGTCACGCCGGCGACTGCCAGGACAATTTCCTGCAGACTTTTTTCGCCGCGGATCACGGCACCGATATCATGCGCTACCGGCAGGGTGACCAGCGGATGGGTGTCGCCGCTGCCCAGTTGTTCGTCGAGCAACAGCACTTTGCGACCCTGGCTGGCCAGTGCCACGGCGAGCGCTGCGCTGATGTCCTGCGCGTCATTGCCGACCAGCGCCACCATGTGCGTGGCATCGGCGGCGAACATGCGGCGCAAGCCTTCGGCCTGGTCTGCGGTGCGGGTCAAGTGTTGCCTCCGCTGCCCCAGGCGTCCTGCATGGCCATTTCATCCTCGCGCACCTGCATGTTCGGGTTGGCCTGCCCCTTGAAGGCGCGGTCGACCAGATAGGCGGTATTGGCCAGATGCAGGTCTTCCGGTACGCGTTGCCCATTGGTGACATAGTGCAAGTCGAGGCTGTAGCGGATCAGGCAGTCGACGGAAGGTGCCAGCGAGATGGCCTCGTCGATCTTGGTCAGGATGCAGCCATCAAGGCCGGTGCCGCGATAGGCGCGTACGATGTCGTCCAGGGTGACGCTCTGGGCGGTGGCGGGCAGCAGCAATTGACGCCGTATGCGGTTGCCGCGGCCGCAGAGAAACTCGATCTGCTCGGCAATGCGGCGGTCGCGCTGGCTCATGCCGACGGTGTCTATCAATACCAGATGGCTGCGTTGCAGGTCAGCCAGGGTCAGCTCCAGTTCGGCTTCGTCCTTGACCGCATGTACTGGTACGTTGAGGATGCGGCCATAGATGCGCAGTTGCTCGTGCGCCCCAATCCGGTAGCTGTCGGTGGTAAGCAAGGCCACGTTCTGGGCGCCGTATTTGAGCACGGCGCGCGCCGCCAGCTTGGCGACGGTAGTGGTTTTGCCGACCCCGGTAGGGCCGACCAGCGCGACGATGCCGCCGCGTTCGATGACGTCGGCACCGGGTTCGACGGCGCGCAGGTTGTGTGTGAGTGCGGCCTTCAGCCATTTGATGCCGCGCTCAAGATCCAGGCCTTGCGGCATCGCGTCGATCAGCTTGCGCGAGAGGCCGGGGCTGAAGCCGGCACCGAACATGGTACGTAGCAGTTCGGCCTTGAGCGGATCCTTGCGCGCCAGTTCGCCCCAGGCGAAGCCTGACAACTGGCCTTCGAGCAGGTTGCGCATGCGCTTGAGTTCCTGGGCCAGCTCGGCGACGGCAGGATCCGGGACGGCGGGCGCCGTTTGTGAAAAGCCGCCGTCGATCGGCGCGCTGTGCTGCGTCAGACGATAGGGGTCCGGCTGATAGTCTGGAACGGGCTGCGAATACGGATCGAGGCGCTGGGTGGGTGCGGGAATGGCGGGCTGCGGCGGCGGCAGGTCACGTGCAATGGCCGGCCGTGAATAGGTCGGCGGCGCCTCGTCCACCAAATCGTCTGCCGGCAACTGATACTGGGCGTCGGTGCGGATACTTTCGAAGACCGGTGCGCGCACACTCTGCGTCGGCCCGACACTGCCGGACTGGCGGCGATGCAGGATGGCGGAAATGGTCTCCGGCGCAATCGATGGCGGAGGCGGCTGTTGCGGTTTGGGCTGGGTGCTGGCCGGATTGCCGTAGGTCAGCGCTTCTACCTCGCCATCCATCACGGCCATGATCTCGACCCCGCCATCGACCTTGCGGTTTGACAGGATCAGCGCATCGGCACCCAGTGCATCACGCACCTGGCGCAGGGCATCGCGGGTGCTTGGGCCGAAGAATTTACGGACGTTCATAGGCGGCGCTGTGGAAGAAGCAAACCCCCGCAAGCATTGCGGATGAGTTCACACAGGATTGTATTGAGCGCGGCCATTTGCGGGCAAGTTTAACACGGGAAAACCGTGCATGACAGCCTGAGAATGCGCCTATCCGGCACGGAAAATGAAATATACCGCGCCCATCAGACAAAGCCCCGCCCACAGGTAATCTAGCTTGACTGGCTGTTGCATGTAGTACACCGCAAACGGGATGAATACCAGCAGCGTGATCACCTCCTGCATGATCTTGAGCTGGGCGATGGAAAGCACGGTGTAACCGATGCGGTTACCCGGAACCTGCAGCAGGTACTCGAACAGCGCAATGCCCCAACTGGCAAATGCGGCGATCCACCACGGCTTATCGTTGAGATTCTTGAGATGGGCGTACCAGGCAAATGTCATGAAGACATTCGACAATACCAGCAGCCCGGCGGCCTGCAGCCAAGCGGGGAACCCCGTCAAATGGCTGCCTCGTTGGACTCACCGGTGCGGATGCGGATGACCTGTTCCACGGAGGTGACGAAAATCTTGCCGTCGCCGATCTTGCCGGTATGGGCTGCCTTGATGATGGCTTCGATCGCGCCTTCTACCTGTTCGTCGGCGAGGACGAGTTCCAGTTTGATCTTGGGCAGGAAGTCGACCACATATTCTGCGCCGCGGTACAGCTCGGTATGGCCTTTTTGACGGCCGAACCCTTTGACCTCGGTGACGGTCATGCCGGTCACGCCGATATCCGATAGTGCTTCACGCACTTCGTCAAGTTTGAACGGTTTGATGACTGCTTCAATTTTTTTCATGGCGATCCCTGAGTATGAACTGGTAAAACTGACTAAAAATATTAGCAGAAAGGGGCGGGTTTGTCGCAGCATCCTTTTGCCACCGATCTGCTATTTTTGCCGGTTGTCCGTACGCCAGGGCGGCATTTTTCACATGGTTGACCGGTCGCGGTGCGTCAGTTGTCGCTCAAGGAGTCTCCGCTAGGGCTTGGTCCAGTATATCGGGGTGAATTTGATCAGCCAGCCGCCAAATGCCACAAGCCAGAGCAAGGCGGAGCACAGGTAAAGGGTGCCTGCGTAAGCCTGGATCACGGGGAAATCCGCCAGAACCCTGACCAGGGCTACCATCTGCACGGCCATGAAAATTGACCAGGCGCGCTGGTCTGCGGCCAAGGGGCGGCCGGAATGCCCCAGGGTCACGCGGGTGGACATCGCAATCAGCATGGATACGAAATAGCCTGCCACCAGGGCATGCAATGGGCCGCGCCCAAACAGCATGCCCGCGTCCCTTAACAAGAAAAAGCTTTGCAAGCCAAGCAGGGTCAGCGCTATGCCGACCCAGACGAAGGCGATGTGCAGCATGGCCAGGATACGCACCTTGAAAGTCTGCCGGATAGACCACTGGTAGGAAAGCCGGAACGCCACGGTCGCCATCGCGAAATCTACCACCCACGTCCATTGCGGGTGTCCTGCCATGTCCAGCGCGCCGTGTGCCATACCGCCCGCGGTCATGACCCAGAGCGTCCATTCTGGCCGGATCACGACATAATTGGGAATGACAGCGCTCGAGAAAAAAGGAATCAGGCGGTGGCTGACGGCAAAAAATACCGGAAACAGAAACCACCAGATGCCGCCGCTACGGGCAACGCCGATCCAGAACGGATCGTCCAGACTGATCCCCAGAATATAAGCCAGCAGCAGGCAGAAGCCGATGATCAACACACCGCTGGTGATGCGTGCATGCAGGGTGTCGGGGCGCTCTGCCCCTATATAGACATGCAGCAGGGCAAACAGGCATAACGCCCATCCGGCCAGATAAATGGTCAGTGCAGCCAGCAGCAGGGGCTTGCCGGCGACCAGTCCTGCATAGCCCAGCAATACGCCGCAGGCCAGCAGGGCGGCTGCCGGCAGATAGTGCCTGGGAGGCACCGGCACACCGCCCATCCACCTGGGGTAGGTGGTCATCAGGAAGCCGAACATATAGGGCGGGAACAAGCCGAATATCATCAGGTACAAGTGTGCCCAGGGGGCTGGAACCGCCCAGACTGGCGGCGCATACCAGCCGCCGTAACGGCCGCCGATATCGACCAGCCACCACAGCATCACCAGCACGGCCTGCAGCGCACCCAGGGTGAACATGGCCTGATGCGGCATGGCAATGAAATGATGCCAGCGATCAGGCCATGAAGTGGCATTGCCGGGATCGGGTTCCTGAATCAGGTGTGGAGTTTTCATCAAGTGTTGGTGACGTACTAACCGATTAAAAAAAGCCATGTTATTCCACTTGTCTTGCCCGGGCATTGATTCAAGTCAATGAAGTTTGGATTTTTGGAATGCATCCAAATGCGTGCCTGGAGCAAGCGCCGGATGTCGGCGAGTTTTCGTGACGCAGTTTATGCGCGCTAAAGTAGAACGTCATGTCGAAATATACGGATAAAATGTAACAACCTTGGTTCAGTTTTTCAGCTTGAATCGAGTTTATAGAAAGACCATCACATTTAATGTCGTCCATGAAACAGTTACCTATTTTTATCGATGTTCGTGATCGGCGTTGCCTCGTGGTTGGCGGCGGCGAAATCGCCACGCGCAAGATTTCTCTGTTGTTAAAAGCCGATGCGCAGGTGCTTGTGGTCGCCCCCGGGCTTTGTTCCAGGCTGGCCGAGTTGCATGCCAGTGGGACGATTGCGTGGGAGAAAGCGGAGTTCAGCCCTCGCCACCTCGATCAGGCATGGCTTGCCATTGCCGCCACGGACGATGGGGCTGTCAATCTGGCGGTTTCGCAGGCAGCCCAGGGGCGCGACATTCCAGTCAATGTGGTGGATCAGCCGGCGCTCTGTACCTTTACCATGCCTTCCATTATCGACCGTTCGCCCGTCGTGGTCGCCATCTCCAGCGGCGGGGAGGCGCCGGTGCTATCGCGCCTGTTGCGTGCCCGGCTGGAAACGCTAATTCCTGCCGCTTATGGACGCTTGGCCGCGCTGGCCGGAAAATTCCGCAAACAGGTTCAGCAGCAATTGCCGGAGGGATCGGCCCGGCGTGTATTCTGGGAGAACGTGTTCGAGGGGCCGATCGCCGAACAGATGCTGGCCGGTCGCGAAGAGGCGGCGTTCAGCGCCTTGCAGCACTCGCTGGACCGGGCCGTGACCGAGCCAGTCAAAGGCGAGGTTTATCTGGTCGGAGCCGGTCCCGGCGACCCCGATCTGCTGACTTTTCGTGCTTTGCGGCTGATGCAGAAAGCCGATGTCGTGCTCTACGACAATCTGGTTTCTGCAGAAATCATGGAGTTGGTGCGGCGCGATGCCGAGCGGATCTATGTCGGCAAGCAGCGCAGCCGGCACACTTTGCCGCAGGAGCAGATCAACGTCCTGCTGGCACGCCTGGCAAAAGAAGGCAAGCGCGTGCTGCGCATCAAGGGTGGCGATCCCTTCATCTTTGGCCGGGGCGGCGAAGAAATCGAAACGCTGGCCGAACAGGGCATCCCGTTTCAGGTGGTGCCGGGGATCTCTGCCGCCAACGGCATCGCGAGTTATGCCGGCATTCCGCTCACGCACCGCGATTACGCCCAGGCCGTGACCTTTGTCACCGGGCATCTCAAGGACGGTTCGGTCAACCTCGACTGGCCCGCGCTGGTGCGGCCGCGCCACACGGTGGTTATCTACATGGGGCTGGAGGGCCTGCCGGAAATCTGCAGGAAGCTCATTGAGCACGGTCTGCCCCCACACCACCCCATTGCCGTCGTGCAACAGGGGACGACCAGCCATCAACGCGTGATGGCCGGCACGCTGGGCGATCTGCCGGGAAAAGTTGCCGAGGCCGGGTTCAAGGCGCCGACACTCACGATAGTGGGCGAGGTGGTCAAGTTGCGGGGGCGGCTGGCATGGTTCGAGCCGGAAGCATGACAACGCCAGCTTCCGGGGGCGCCCAATGCGTTATCATGATGGAATATTTTTGATCTGGAGCCTGGTATGAACAACCTGATCGGACAGGTTTCCTATCCTGTTTTCATGTACATGGTCTGGATGTTTTTCCTCATCGTCAGCGGGCTCGTCTTCTTTGTCGGCTTGGGGCTGGCCTTGCGCAGTCGCTCGATGATGCGGGTTTTTGACTTGATGAACCGCTGGGTATCGGTCCGGAAAATGATGAAGCCGCTGTCGGTGCCGCATTACGTCGAGCCCGTGCTGCTCAAGCGTCCCGTCCTGCCTGGGGTATCCATTATTGCCGGGGCAGCGACTTCCGTTTTCATTCTGATGGATTACGAGGCGGCAATCTTTACCCCGGTGTTCATTGGCGGTGTGCCCTATGCCACGGCAGTTGTGCTGGCGGGCTACACCAAATGGTTTCTGGTGATCGGCAATGTGTTGTGCGTGGTGGTGGGGCTGCTGATGCTGACTTCTCCAACCTGGCTGTCCAGGATAGAAGTCGTTGCCGACATGTGGTATTCAGTCCGCAAACGCACCTTGCCATTAGCGCAAGCGCATCATGAAGTCGATCAATGGGTTCTGGCGCATCCCACCGTTTCGGGAGTGGCCCTGATCGTCATGTCGCTGGGGTTGGCGGCCTCTGTGCTGGCGCGTATGTAATTGCTTTGCCGGAAAGAGGGCAGGCGGGCGATTAACGGCTGCTGTTGAGTGCGAGCGATTCGCTTTCCAGAATGAAAGTGTATCGCTGGATCAAGGCCTGATTTCCCCGCGACGGGTTGATGAACTCAAAGCCTACGCGATGATGCGCGGTATCATTTTTCATTACGATGTGTTTTACCTGTTTGACGCATAAGGTCAGATTGGTGGTTCCCACGCCCGGAAACTCGATCTTGCAGTTGTCGAATTGCGCGCCAACGGATATGGCTTCATGCAGGGGATCCGGTGCGACAGTGCCTATCCCTCCCACGCTGACATCGGTTAGCGAGAGCTGCAGGATATTTTCATCTTCCCCGTCTGCTCCTTGCACACCTGCCAACGGGATTCTGCAAAGGACAGGCGGTCTTACCGGTGTCGGATGCCGGAAATATTCCCGGCGCTGAACCCTGACCAGATCTTGAGGCAGGCCGATACAAATGGCATTGCCATCCTTCAGGGTTGCGAGCTTCAGGCTATGGCAGCTCCAATGGATGCGGATGCCGATGTTATTGGAAACGACGACATCCTGGCTGGCCAGCAGGCGCTGGTTGAATGCTTCGTCACGCCCGATGTCCAGATAGGCGACATGTTTGACGTCATCCACGGCGATGACTGTAGTGAGAAAGCTTTCCTGACCGTGGTTGAAAGCAACGCCGAGCGTTGTTTTCTGCTTGGCCAGTTCGTTCAGGATCTGCAGGACTTCTTTCTTGTTAGAAACGAGATAACGCTGATCTTCTGCTGAAACATTGCCGTGTGACATCGCTACGCTTCCTATGCTGATGGGCATCCTTGGGATGCAGTATGCTCCGGACAGAATTGTACATTGGCCGACAGGTCGCACCAAGTAATAGACCTTCCCATTGCGGGCGTGCCAGTTGTACCCGGCGAGAAAAAACAGCCTTTATATGAGAAGTATCTGGAAGTCGAACGCTGGATGTAAAAACGGTTCCCATTTCTGGGAGCCGTTTTTATTTGTTGGTGCGGATAACTGCTTGCGTGCCCTGGATAATAAATCTGGGCACGGGACCACAAATGCCACCCTTCCGTGCTTTAGTGACTTATGACCTCTTGATGTTCGAGTGGGTAAGGCTAGCTGTCAGCGTTCTAAACAGAGTTGTTTTTCACTGCTTTTGCTTTCAATAGAAATGGGTTCAACCGCCCATATGCTCGAACAGCATCTTCAATCTCGATTTTTTTAAACTTGGAAAGTCGTTCCGATTTGGGGTCCAAATAATATGTCATCGCAATAGCACGTTTACGCTCGACTGGATTTTTGGTCAGTTTTGCCTCAATTGCATACCCCCATGAATGCCAAGGCTCGACTTTTTGATTCTTTTTTGCCCATTGAAGCGCTATCTCCTGAATCTTGGCGCTTCCTGTCAGTTCAGATAGCAACTCCGATATCTCCCCAAAGGAATATTGTGTCAGCAATGGCCTATTTTCCGTATGCGGGCGGCGATAGCGTGCTAAATCAAGAGATTGCACCGTTTCATCAACATTTCCGCCTACTCCGGCAAGAATCGCTCTGGCAAGATGATAGTCGAATCCTTGATCTTTAAAATTGATGCTATTTAACAGCTTCTCAACACCCGAGCTATCACCGGATTTTGCGGCTGCCAGCGCAAAATAGGGCAGCATATAACCTCCGTGGGTATTGAAATCATAAAGTTTTGCAGCTTCTTCAAAAATTGATTTTGCGGTAGAAAAATCTTCCAACTTGATTGCTTGATAGCCTTCAGCAAAATAGACAAGGTGGGATTTTACTCGGTGTTTCTTTGCGCTCCCAATGACCCCGATTGGAAGCGACGAGTCGTACCCTGCACTCGGCCCCAGTATTTTTCCAGAGTTATCATTCGTAGGCCTTACGACATATCCATGGTAACCGTCCAGTTGCCAGAGATCGCCATCAAGACTTTCGATCACTTCCGGCAAGCCTTGAGAAGGCGTGCGATCGGTTGTCGCAAACCGCAAAAGGTAGATAGCTACGGCATTTTTATATTCTCCAAGCTCCTTGAATTCACTCCGTTTGGCCCACTCCACAACCTCCGACTCTGTTGCCCCGGCAACGTGATGGCCGACAAGTGCTGTTTCCCAAATGTGTGGTTGCCTGCTTTCTATTGCCAATGACCGAAAACCGGCCCACGCATCTTTGGAATATCCGCTTGCATGCAATATCCCGAGGTAATCCCGGTAAGCATATGAGTTGTTATAACGTTGCGCTCTTTTCAGAGAGCCAACCATTGCCTCATTGATATCTCCCGCAAGGAGTTTCAGGCGTATGCCGCTCGTCATTTCTGCATCGGCACCCGTGTCCAAGGAGGCAGCGATCTTATAGAACGGCTCGGCAAGATCGAAATGGCCAGACCAGTAAAAATACGACCCTGCGTCAAAAGCATAGTTTGCAACAGCGACCCGATTCTCAGCGGAATCCGGCTTGAAACCGGGGTAGGACAGAAAAGCCTTGGCAGCTTCCTTCACCTGTACTGACTCAAAGAGACTTCTACCAAGGGATAAATAGGATTTCCAGTATGACGGCGCTATCCGGATATTGTCGCGAAAAAGTGCTATTGCTTTATCATTTTCCCCATGCTGTAACGCCTCATCAGCCAACAACTCATTACGATGAGGGCTCCCCATGAAACGCCCCTCCAGTGACTGGAACAAACTGCTTATGCGAGCGTCATCGTGCTGTATTACACGGTATTGGAAAACAAGATCATCCAAAACATCAAGTTCGCAAGTCGCGTTGTTCAGTGCAGCCAGGTCGTTTGCCACTGCCGTCTCACTGTCGCCACCATTAGCCCAAGGTGAATAAAACGGGCGAAACGGAATGTCCGTGTAATATAAATTGTCGAAATATCCGTAATCATGTCTGCCGGTAGCCCTGACTTGCTCATAGCCCATGGTAGAGATATGTGACTGCCCTTGTTCCCAATAAATCGCATTAAACGCATGTTCGTAAGCTATCTTGAGCAACCCCGCTCTTGCGGGTTCATCAGAATTTTGAGCAAGCATCGATTCTGCTATAGATCGCTCGACAGAATAATATGGGTACCCCTTGTATACAGCATCAATGCTATCAGCGGATCGGACTGCCCTATCAGGTAGACCTTGGACACTAGCCTCGAATCCTATTCGACGGATAAGATTGTCGTGACCTATCCCCTGGATGAGTTCCAGATAGTCCAGTCGACCTGGACGATTAAGCGCGAACCCGCAACACCATTTATCCGCATCCTTATCAATGAATTTTCTGCCATGGTTGAATACCGACAAGTTCAAGGTTGCTTGCCCGCTGTCTGAATCGCCCAAGGAGGCCAGTCCCCGCATTATTTCCTCAAGCGTGTATCTTTCAACGGGCAGCTCGTAATCAAGCAGCATTTTCAGAGAAGCATTGTCATATTGCGACCATCTATCCCAATCAGTGAATGCCCGAGTCACAAGGAGCGGCCAAATTTCTCCCGGTAGCCTGAGTGCCATCGCTTCATCGATTGAATGTTGTCGATTGATCACCGAATAGGCTGCCCCAATATTTTGGGCATCGAGTTTCTGAATCAAACGCTTCAGTGGATTTTCTTCCTTGGCTGCCATCGCTTGCACTTCAGCAAGGTTTCCATTCAAGGCAGCCAATAATTCCTTTTCTTCATCAGTTTTCGGTGTGCCAAGCGCCCTGATAGCAGCGAGACGGAACCCCAGTGCCATGTATGTTCGCGCTCGTAGTGCACGATATTCGGGAGACTCTGGCGATAGCCGCATTAGCGCAAGGTGTGCCTTTTCTGCGAATAGCTCTTTTGTCCTTTCAACGTGTTTGGGTGTCAACTGGTCGAAAAGAAGGAATGTGTAGGCATCGCGTGCCGGATTGTCATCAGAATCGATCAAATTGATCGGCGAAGCTGGCAGCTTGGTGACATCCAGCTTGCTTACTATTTTCGGCGAAAACCAAACGGCAGTCTGATCGATCCCTTTTATGATTTCCGGCAGTATGGACTCATACGCTTCAATGGGAGAGATTTCATCGGTAAATGCGATATTTTCATACCTCTTCGTTCTGATCTGTGTTTTCCAAACAAGCTCATTGCTTGAATTTGCCGGAGCGTCCTGGGTGAGGATGGCAATGGAAAATTTATTAAAGGCTGATTTATGATCGCGTCGATGTCCGACATACCCCCAAATAACTCGTTTGACACCCAAAGAATTCGCAAGCCTGTAGATATCCTCTTGCTTTAGTTGCCGCTGCCCCTCGCCCAAAGCTTTGGCCACAAGATACGGATCGGCAACGCTCACCTTCTGGGATTGTGCAACTGCAACAGCGAGTTCCGCAGTCATCGCGGAGCGTATTGACCTCCCCATAGCCCAATCCATCACCTGTAAGGGGACAACCAGTACGTCAAACTTGCCCTTGGATAAAACTTTCTCGTAAAAATCCTTCTCGTTTTCGAGCCAATCGGATACCGGGCGCCGAAAATTAACTGGAACAAGCTGTTCCATGGCGTTATCTGTATATTGAGGCAGTTTTAAAGCAGTAGCCTTTCTTGCTGCTTGCCAAGCTGCATATTGCTCACGTGCCCTGGTTTGAGAAATAAGCGTGTCATGGCGAGCTTTTAGAAAAAAATATAACCCAATAACCCCGCAGATCAGAACAAACATGCCAATGCGTACAATGTGAACTCGCTTCATTCTCTAAATACCTCATCTACGATTCATCTCCCCGATTATGTAACACGGGGGGCTACGGATACATGGAGTAGAACGCTATCACCAAAGCCTTGTCCCAACAATCAGGAAAATCCCTACATCAATAAGGATTATCCCTAGGATCAAAAAACGCGGTATCACCCATTCCCCTGTGCCGCGCCGAGCAGCACAGCCAAGACGGGAGGGGTAGGCGAGCACTGTTTGAGCTCCGCGACAAGCCGCGTTTTATGCGGCTTGTAAGGGCGAGTTGCGGAGCCCCCGGCTTGGCGAGCAGCGCAAGGGAACCCCGTCAGGGGCGCGACGCGGGGTGCCCTTTGCTTTGGATACTTCTCCTTTGGGCAAGCAAAGGAAAGTATCGCGTCTGGCGGGCAAGACCGCCGGTTTTAAGATTATTCGACTAGTTATAAGATTGTACGTATACGGATTTATATACGTCTTTATTGGCGTTAGCCCTTAATCTGCCCCGATTATTTTGAGTTTTCAGTAACGGTAGATTTGCGGCTAGAAGAAACAGCGGATGTTCGCACTATAAACGGTGTACCCGTCTGCTCGGCCAGAAGGCGTGCTTTTTCTGCCGCGCGTAACAAGGCTTGCGGGGCCTTTTGAAGATCGGGGTCTTGCGAATGGGAAACAGCGGCTTTCATATCTTTCACCTTCATCCAGCAAAGATGCCAAATTATCATACGCTGGAAAATATGATGCTGGATGTATAACGGCCCCCATTTCTGGGCACCGTTTTTATTTGGTGGTACGGATAACGGAATCGAACTGTTTACCTTCGCATCACAAGTCCGTGCAGCGACCCCTGCGGTCAGGAAGACACGTGCGTTTTGATCCATTCGCGCATGGCATCGTTGACGCGGGTTTGCCAGCCACGGCCGGAGGACTTGAGCGCCGCGAGCACATCGGGGTCGAAGCGGATGGTCGTCGGCACCTTGACTGGCGCTTTTTGCGGGCCGCGACGGCGCAGCTTTTCGCGCAACTCGGGAAGCGAGTGGCTGACAATACCCTCGCGCCACGATTCATCAAGAACACCTTGCGATTCTGGAGCTGCGGCTAGAGCCGCGGCGACCTGCTCGGGACTAAAGAACGGCTTGGAAGTATTCGGCTGTTTCATTTTTATCACCATATCGGCAAGAGATTAAATGCGGCCCGGCCACCCGGTCAGTCCAGACCATCACGACAACGCGACCGGAGAGCCAAGCGAAAGATTTTAAGCGCTGCTCACCATAAGCGAGCCGGGCATCCTCGATAGTCACCATCGGCGCATCAAAAACGCTAGCGCATTCGGCAAAGTCGATACCATGATTTCGCAGATTAAGCTTTCGCTTCGATTCGTCATAAGTGACCATGGCCTTTATTGTATTAACAATATGCCGACAAGTAAATCATTTTGTTAATACAAATAAAATGGCCCCCATTGCTGGGAGCCGTTTTTATTTACTGGTGCCGGATAACGGAATCGAACTGTTGACCTTCGCATTACAAGTGCGCTGCTCTACCAACTGAGCTAATCCGGCGAAACGGCGAGCATTCTACCAGAACCGGCGTTCCGGTGTCATGCAACTATTTGACGACTCTGAGGCTGGGGCGTCCTTTGGGGGCGGGGGGAGGCTCCGGCTTGTCGGTGTCGGTCCGGGCGGCATCAAGTTGATCCGGGGATGTGGGTTGCGGCTCGAAAAACAGCCCCTGGCCATTTTCGCGGGCAAAAATGCCCTTGATGGCACCCATTGGGACGTAAATGTTGCTGGACACCCCATTGAACCTGGCCGAGAAAGTCACGGCTTCATTCTCGATCAGCAGGTTCTTGGTGGCGGAGTAGTTGATGTTGAGGACGATCTCGCCATCCTTGACGTAGCCCATGGGGACGAGGGTGTTGCCATCCACGACGACCATCAGGTGCGGCGTGAGCCCGTTGTCCACGCACCATTCGTACAGTGCGCGGATCATGTAAGGCTTGGTGGAAGTCGGTTCCATGGTGCGGGTTATTTGCGCATGGCCTTTTCGGACGGCGTCATCGCTTCGATGTAGGCCGGGCGCGAGAACAGGCGTTCGGCATACTTGAGCAAGGGCGCTGCCTGCTTGGGCAGTTCGATGCCGTAGTGGTTGAGGCGCCACAGCAGCGGGGCGATGGCGACATCGACCATGGAGAACTCTTCGCCCAGCATGTACGGTTGCTTGGTGAAGATCGGCGCGATCATGGTCAGGCCGTCGCGGATGGCGGCCCTGGCCTTGGCGGCGTTCTTGGTTTCCTTTTCGATGTCGGCGATATGCACGAACAGTTGCGTCTCGAAGTTGTGCAGGAACAGCCGGGCACGGGCGCGCATGACGGGGTCGGCCGGCATCAGTTGCGGATGCGGGAAGCGCTCGTCGATGTATTCGTTGATGATGTTGGAAATATCCAGGCGCAGGTCGCGCTCGACCAGTACCGGCAGACGGCCGTCAGGGCTGAGCTCGATCAGGTCGTCCGGCTTGTTGTTGACATCGACGTCGATGACTTCGAAATCCATGCCTTTTTCAAACAGGACGATACGGCAACGCTGGCTGTAGGGGCAGGTGGTGCCGGAGTAAAGTGTCATCATGATAGTGTTGCCTCTTGAAATGAATTGCGGGGAACGCGGGGAGTTGCCTCGCCCGGGGTCCCCGCAGAAGGTTGTCCGAAACTGGTTAGTGGATGTCTTTCCAGTATTCTTTCTTTAGGTAGTACGCCGGAATAAACATCAGGCCTAGGAACAACAGCACCAGCAGGCCCAGGGACATGCGCGTGCTACGGGCCGGCTCTCCCATGAAGACCAGGTAATTGACGAGGTCTGCCACGGTGGCGTCAAATTCAACCGCAGACAGTTTGCCCGGTTTGGCCAGCACCAGCTTGTGCGATTCGACCTTGTTGCCGTGCGCATCTTGCGCTTCGGTCACTTGCAGGCGTTGTTCGCCCTGCAACTCGTTCAGCACGTGCGGCATGCCCACATTGGGGAACGCAATATTGTTCCATCCGGATGGGCGCGTGTCGTCGCGATAGAATCCGCGCAGGTAGGTGTAGAGCCAATCCGGCGTGCGCGAACGGGCGATGACCGACAGATCGGGCGGCGCTGCGCCAAACCAGACCTTGGCTTCCTTCTTGTTCATTGCCACGGTCATGGGTTCGCCTACTTTTTCGGCAGCAAACATCAGGTTGGCCTTGATCTGCTCGTCCGTGAGGCCGATATCCTTGAGCCGGTTGTATCGCATCGAAGCGGCCGAGTGGCAGTTGAGGCAGTAATTGACGAATATTTTCGCACCGCGCTGCAACGATTCCTGGTTGGCCGTGTTGATCGGCGCCTTGTCGAGTTGCATGCCTGTGTTGGCCTGCGCGGTAACGGGCAGAGCCAGGACTGGCATCAGCAATGCCAGTATCAGAGTCAGTTTGTTCATTATCCCGTCACCCTTTCCGGAACTGGTTTGGTCTTGTCGTTCTTGGTATACCAAGGCATCAGCGCAAAGAACAGGAAGTACACCAAGGTAAAGATTCGGGATGCCACGGTGGCGCGATCGACACCACCCACCAGCGGAATCGATTTATCGAACGTACCCCAAACCGTAGTCACCTCGGTACCGAGATAACCCAGCACGAGGAAGCTCACGACAAAGGCCGTCAGCCATGCCTTGTACTGGCAACCGCGATAGCGGATGGACTTGACCGGGCTCCTGTCCAGCCATGGCAGCGCGGCAAAAGCCATGACCGATGCGCCCATGGCGACAACACCGGGGAACTGGGAGTTGAACAGCGGCGGTATGGCACGCAGGATGGAGTAGTACGGCGTGAAATACCACACCGGGGCAATGTGCGGTGGCGTCACCATCGGATTGGCCGGAATGAAGTTGTTGGCCTCGAGGAAGTAGCCGCCCATTTCCGGCGCAAAGAACACGATCGCCGAGAACACCATGAGGAACACCACTACGCCGAGGATGTCCTTCACCGTGTAATACGGGTGGAAGGGAATGCCGTCGAGCGGAATGTGGGTCTTGGGATCCTTGTGTTTCTTGATCTCCACGCCGTCCGGGTTGTTGGAGCCGACTTCATGCAGCGCGATGATGTGCGCGGCCACCAGGCCCAGCAGCACCAGCGGCAATGCGATCACGTGGAAGGCGAAGAAGCGGTTGAGCGTGGCGTCGGATACTGTGAAATCGCCGCGCAGCCACAAGGAGACATCCGGTCCGATGAACGGTATGGAGGTGAACAGGTTGATGATCACCTGTGCCCCCCAGTAGGACATCTGGCCCCAGGGCAGCAGGTAGCCGAAGAACGCCTCGCCCATCAGGCACAAGAAGATGCCGACGCCAAACAGCCAGATCAGTTCGCGCGGGTTGCGGTAGGAGCCGTAAAGCAGGCCGCGGAACATGTGCAGGTAGACCACCACGAAGAACATGGAGGCGCCGGTGGAGTGCATGTAGCGGATCAGCCAGCCCCAGCTGACGTCGCGCATGATGTACTCGACGGAGTCAAATGCCAGTTCGGCATCCGGCTTGTAGTGCATGGTGAGGAAAATGCCGGTGACGATTTGCAGCACCAGCACCAGCAGGGCGAGCGAACCGAAGAAGTACCAGAAATTAAAATTCTTCGGTGCGTAATATTCGGAAAGGTGCGCTTTCCAGTTGGCTGTGAGCGGAAAACGCTCGTCCACCCAGTTCAGCGCGCAGGTCAGGTATTTTTGCATTTGGTTTAGGCTCCTTTACCGTCTTCGCCGATCAGCAGGCGGGCATCGCTGAGATAGTAGTGCGGCGGAACTTCCAGGTTGATCGGGGCGGGCGAACCCTTGAACACGCGTCCGGACAGGTCGAACTTGGAGCCGTGACACGGACAGAAGAAACCGCCCGGCCAATCGCTACCCATGCCTTCTTCTCCCGCATGGAGCTTGGAGGTGGGGGAGCAGCCGAGGTGGGTGCAGATGCCGACCAGTACCATCAGCTCCGGCTTGCGCGAGCGGGTGGCGTTTTTGGCGTATTCGGGCTGTTGCGGCACGCCGAGGTCGGGGTCGGTGAGCTTGTCAGTTACTTTCGACAGGCCGTCCAGCATGTCCTTGCTGCGATTGATGATCCATACCGGCTTGCCGCGCCATTCGACGGTAATCATGGCGCCCGGTTCGATCTTGGAAACATCCACTTCGACCGGCGCGCCTGCAGCCTTGGCACGCTCGGACGGCAGCATGCTGGTGATGAAAGGCACCGCCACGGCGGCGCCGGCAACTCCCCCCATCGCCGCTGTCGCGGCGACCAGAAAGCGTCGCTTGCTCTGATCCACTTCTTGCTTGGCCATTATGCAATCCCTGATAGATGCAAACTAAAAGGACGGCATTGTACCGTTTTCCCGCAACAAATTAAACGGCTTAATCGTTAGAGCTTGTCAGATTGAGGCGATTGTGACATCCATGCAAAGCACCAGGGCGGCGCGCAGGCAAGGCGCGAACCCGGTCTGAGGCTGGAGCTTGGTAATTTCGGACTGGTTTCCGCAGGTTCGTGTGAGTCGTTGTCCGGGGCTACTTGATGCAGACCGTCCGTACCTGCTTCATGTCGGTTACGCCCTGCAGTACTTTCTCGATACCGTCCTGCTTGAGGGTGCGCATGCCGTCATCGAGTGCGGTGGCGAACATTTCTGCAACGCGGGCATGCTCCTGGATGTTTTTCTTGATGGCATCGGTACCTTCCAGCAGTTCGTGCAGGCCGACGCGCCCCTTGTAGCCGCTGTCGTTGCACTTGGCGCAGCCTTTGGCGCGGTAGAGGGTGAATTGGCCCTTGTCGTTGCCAAACTCCTTGGCCCATTCCTGGTACACGCCCTTGAAGGCGGCTTCCGGATCCTTTTTCCAGCTCGCGGTGTTTTTCATCTCCATACAGTATTCGTTGAGCATGCTCTTGATTTCGTTGGCATCCGGCGTATAGGCTTCTTTGCAATCCCCGCACAGGCGCTTGCCGAGGCGCTGGGCGAGAATCCCCAGCAACGCATCGGCGAAGTTGAACGGATCCATGCCCATGTCCAGCAGGCGCACGATGGACTCCGGCGCGCTGTTGGTGTGCAGGGTGGCGAACACCAGGTGGCCGGTGAGGGAGGCTTCGATGCCGGTGGAGACGGTTTCCTTGTCGCGCATTTCGCCCACCATGATGACGTCGGGGTCGGCGCGCAGGAAGGCTTTCATCACTATTGAAAAATCCAGCCCGGCTTTTTTGTTGACCTGGACCTGGCGCAGGCCTTTCTGGGTGATTTCCACCGGGTCTTCCGCTGTCCAGATCTTGGTTTCCGGGGTGTTGATGTAGCCCAGTGCCGAGTGCAGCGTGGTGGTTTTACCGGAGCCGGTCGGGCCGCAGACGAAAAACAGGCCGTACGGCTTGGCCACCAGTTCCTTGAGCTTGGCGTTGTTGCGCTTGGATAGGCCCAGCTTGTCGAGCGGTATCGGCTTGCCGGCGGCCAGGATGCGCATCACGATGTCTTCCAGGCCGCCGGCGGTAGGAATGGTGGCGACCCGCAGTTCGATATCGAGCGGCCCGAATTTCTTGAACTTGATCTTGCCGTCCTGCGGCTTGCGGCGTTCGGCGATGTCGAGGTCGCACATGATCTTGAGGCGTGCCACCAGGGCGTTGCGGTAGCTGGGCGGAACTTCGATGTAATTGACCAGCGTGCCGTCTTTCCTGAAACGGATTTCGGTCTTGCCTTTATCCGGATAGGGCTCGATGTGGATGTCCGATGCTCCCTGGTTGTAGGCGTCGATAATGATCTTGTTTACCAGTTTCACCAGTTCGTTGTCCTGCGCGGCCGAAATATCCTCCTGGCTGAAGCCGCCATCTTCCTCGTCGTCGCCCAGGGTGGAAAGCAGGTCGTCGATGGAGCCGCCGGACGCGCCCAGGCCATAGAACGCGGCGATCGTGTTCATCAGGTCGCGCGTCAGGCAGACTTTGTAGGTCACTTTGGCCTGCTTGGGGAAGATGTTGCTGACGATGCGTGAGCCGCGTATGCGTTCCGGATCTGGCGTGAGGATGACGAGGCCTTCTTCCTTGGTTTCGTCGATGGGAATCCAGCCGCTGGAAACCACATAATCCTGCTTGAGGTTCTTCAGCAGGTCCATCGGTTTCATGCGGTCGGCCTTGAACGGCTCGTATAGCACGCCGAAGAACGAGGCCAGCGCCTTGCCGATATCCACCGGTTTGACCTGGAATTCGTCGATGAGGATTTCTTCCAGATCCTTGTTCTTGCTACGCGCCGAGCGCTGGGCCAGCTCAAGCTCCTGCGCCGCCAGCACGCCATCCGACACCAGATGGTCGTACTTGGTCTTGATCACCTGCCCCAGCGGCACCTGGCGCTGGTTGAGGGCGATGGCGAGGGTCTTGGCAATCTCGATCGCGCCTTCTTCCGCCATGTCCGGGAAGGGCAGGCCGGACAAGGTGTTGATGACCTGCACCACGCCCATCAGGCTGGCGTCTTCCATGTTGATGACGGGGAAGACCAGCATCTGCTTGGTGCGGAAGCCGGTCTTCTTGTCGACTTCCTTCAGGAAGCGGATTTCCGGGCTGATGCGGCCGAGCTCTGCGTCGTCGTAGACGTCCTGGATGTTGACGATCCCGCGCTGGAAGGCAACGTATCCCGCGATGCTCTGCGGATTGATGGCGAGGCGCAGCTCCTTGAAGGCGTTGAGGCCGGTCTTGACCTTGGACACGATGGCGGTCTGGTCTTCGCTCAACACATATAGTGTCAGCCGTTCCGCTTCGAACAGGTTGCGGATGTCCTCGCTGACTTCGAGGATGATCTCGTCGATATTGCGGGTAGCGTGAATCTTGTTGGTGACAACCTGCAGCTTTTTGGTGAAAGCCAGCTTGGTGCCCATTTCGGCAAGGCTGACATCCTTCTTCGGGGCGGCGGTGCTCATGAGCGGGCTCTTCCGTGGGTTACTGATTCAATAGCAAACACTATCACAGAGAACTTGAAAGTCAATTCGCAGTCTTGAGCAGTATGCAAAACACTTCACTTGTCGATACGGCGGTGCTCATCCGGCCTGAACTCCTCATTTGCTGCATGTAAACTCCGGATTCAGCCCGAATTCGCGTCTTGCCTCGCCTGCGTTCGGGTGTTTTGCATAGGTTTCAGTCTTGTCGTAACTGTTCAGGTAAAATTCCTGCCAAATTTATCGTTACAGGAGTGTGTTTCCATGCCCGTTAATCTGACCGCCCCCGATCCCGCCAGCCTGCTGCCCGTCAAAGGGGTGGAACTCGGTTATGCCGAAGCCCATATCAAGAAGCCCAACCGCAAGGATCTGCTGGTGATCAGGCTGGCGCCGGGCAGTCGCGTGGCCGGCGTGTTCACGCAAAACCGTTTCTGCGCCGCGCCGGTGCAGGTTTGCAAGGCGCACCTTGAAGCCGGTGCGGAAGTCCGTGCGTTGCTGGTCAACACCGGCAACGCCAATGCCGGCACCGGCGAGGACGGTCTGATGCGGGCACGGCGCAGCTGCGAGGCACTGGCCGGATTGCTGGGGATTGCCGACGATCAGGTGCTGCCGTTCTCCACCGGCGTCATCATGGAATCGCTGCCGGTGGATCGTGTCGTGGCGGGGTTGCCGGCCTGCGTGGCGGATCTCAGGGAAAACAACTGGGCCAATGCGGCGCAGGCCATCATGACCACGGACATCGTCGCCAAGGCCTGCTCGAAGCAGCTGCAATTGGGCGGCAAGACCGTCACCATTACCGGCATTGCCAAGGGTTCCGGCATGATTCACCCCAATATGGCGACCATGCTGGGCTATATCGCGACCGATGCGGCGATTTCGCAAAAGGCGCTGGAGGCTATGATCCAGCACACGGTAAACCGTTCTTTCAACTGCATCACGGTGGATGGCGACACTTCGACCAACGACTCGCTGATACTGATGGCGACCGGGCAGGCCGGGAATGTCGAAATCACCGAACAGAGTGCCGATTATGCCGCGCTGCGCGATGCTGTCACCGAGGTGGCGGCCACGCTGGCGCAAGCCATTGTGCGTGACGGCGAGGGTGCGACCAAGTTCATGACCATCCGGATCAACGGCGGCCGGGATGAAGCTGAATGTCGCAAGGCAGGCTATGCGATTGCGCACTCGCCGCTGGTCAAGACTGCGTTTTTCGCTTCCGACCCCAATCTTGGCCGCATCCTGGCGGCGGTTGGTTACGCCGGCATCGACGATCTCGATGTCAGCCTGCTTCAGCTTTATCTGGACGACGTGCTGGTGGCCGAAAACGGCGGCCGGGCGGCGAGCTATCAGGAGACCGACGGCCAGCGCGTAATGGCGCAGGCCGAAATTACCGTGCGCGTGGAACTCGGTCGCGGCCGTGCGCAGGCCACGGTATGGACCTGCGATTTTTCCTACGACTACGTCAAGATCAACGCCGACTACCGGACCTAACAAGCGGTCAGCAATCGGCATTCAGCGGTCAGCATATACAAGCAATGGATACTTTTTCTGCATTGATTCCTCGGGTCGAATCCCTGTTGGACAGGTTGGAGGCGGTGCTGCCTGCATCGCCGCCCGCAACCGATTGGGAGGCGCACGCCTGGTGCTGGCGGCGGCGAAACAACCACGGTTATCTGCATGCCGTGGCGCATCCGCAGCATGTGCGCTTGTCCGATTTGCAGGGCGTGGACAGGCAAAAGGCAGTGCTCGACCGTAATACCCGCCAGTTCCTGCAGGGGCTGCCAGCCAACAACGTGCTGCTGACCGGCGCACGCGGCACGGGCAAATCGTCCCTTATCAAGGCGTTGCTGGCCGAGTATGCCGATACCGGGTTGCGCTTGCTCGAGGTGGATAAATCCGAACTGGTCGATTTGCCGGACATCGCCGAGCAGTTGGAAGGTCGGCCCGAACGATTCATCCTGTTCTGCGACGATTTGTCGTTCGAAGCGGACGATCCGGCCTACAAGGCGTTGAAGGTTGCACTGGATGGCTCGATTGCCGGGGCCAACGACAATATGCTGATCTATGCAACTTCCAACAGGCGACACCTGATGCCCGAGTTCATGGCGGACAATCTGGAGTCGGACGAAATCCGGCCGGGCGAGACGGTCGAAGAGAAGGTGGCGTTGTCGGAACGCTTCGGCCTCTGGCTGTCGTTTTACGCCTTCGATCAGGACGAATACCTTGCCATCGTGCGCCACTGGCTGCGCAGTTTTGGTATCGAGCGTTTCACCTCGCAGGCGCGGCGTGAAGCCTTGCAATGGGCGCTGGGACGAGGTTCGCGCAGCGGCCGCGTGGCCTGGCAGTTTGCCCGTGACTGGGCGGGACAAAAGGGTTTGCGTGGCTGAGTACGTCGAAGCCGCAGTGGCGGTAATCCTGCGTGAAGATGGCCGGGTTCTGCTGGGACAGCGTCCGGCAGGCAAGTCGTGGGCCGGCTGGTGGGAGTTTCCCGGCGGCAAGGTCGAGACGGGCGAAACGGCGGCCCATGCCTTGAAGCGCGAAGTGTTCGAGGAGCTCGGCATCGAAGCCACCGCATTCACGCCCTGGATCACGCGCGAATTCGTTTATCCCGAGCGCCATGTCCGGCTCAATTTTTTCAGCGTCAGAGCATGGCAGGGCGTGCCGCATGGCAAGGAGAACCAGTTGCTGTCCTGGGAGGATCCGGCAGCGGTTTCGGTCGGGCCGCTGTTGCCGGCGAATGTCCCGGTCCTCGATGCGCTGCAGTTGCCGCAGATCATCGGCATTACCCATCTGGCTGAAATGGGCGAGAGCGGTTTTTATGCAGCGCTGGAGCGCGCGCTCAAAAACGGGCTGCGCCTGATTCAGGTGCGTGAAAAGCAGTTGCCGCCGGACGCGCTGCTCGCGTTTGCCCGCCGAGTGGTCGTTCTGGCCCGGGCCTGTGGCGCGCGGGTTGTTGTCAATGGCGATGCAGAGCTGGCTCGCGCCTGTGGTGCGGACGGCGTGCACTTGCCGGCAGCGGCGCTGATGGCGCTGACGAAGAAACCTGATGGCATGCTATGCGGCGCCTCCTGCCACAATGCGCAAGAGCTTCTACAGGCGGAGAAACTCGATTTGGATTATGCCCTGCTTGCCCCGGTGTACTCGACGCTGACGCATCCCGATGCGTCGCCGCTTGGATGGGACAGGTTTGCGGCACTGGTCGCCGGCATGCCGATGCCGGTCTACGCGTTGGGCGGGATGACCGGCGCCGATCTATCTGTAGCCTGGCAGCATGGGGCGCACGGCATTGCCATGTTGCGGGGGGCGTGGCAATGAGGCTGGCGTGGCTGCTGCTGGTGCTGGCTTCATGCGGAGGGGAACCGGCAGCGACGACAGTCGCCTGCGCCGATCCTGTGGCGGGCTGTCATTTGCCTGATGGGCTGGAGCTGCGTTTTTCGCACAAGCCGAAGATGATGCAGGCATTCGATCTGGATGTGGTGGCACCGGCCGATACCGTGCTGCATGCCAGCTTTCAGATGCGCGGGATGGAAATGGGCATGAATCGCTACCGCCTGTTACGCGAGGGCGGTCAATGGCATGCCGGTGTCATGCTGCCTGCCTGTGTTCAGGGACGCAGCGATTGGGTGCTGCGGCTGGAGGTGGACGGAAAAACCTACGAAATTCCTTTTGCTGCAGGTTAGTCCTCGGCTTTAACCGGCAGGCTGACTTTCTGCGTGCTGGTCTTGCCTTTGGCGTCTTTCAACGAGAGTTCGATCTCGATGATTTCTCCCGCAGTCAGCGGCTTTTTCAGGTCGAACAGCATCAGGTGAAAACCGCCCGGCGCCAGTTTGATTACCTTGCCAGCCGGTAACGGCATGGTTTCCAGCATGCGCATTTTCATTACGCCATTGTTCATCGACATCTCGTGGATTTCGACGCTGCCGGCAATCGGCGAACTGGCGCCTGTCAGGTTGGCTCTGCGGTCGCTCTTGAGGTTCATGTAGGCTGCGCCGACTTCCTGCCCCGGTGCGGTGGCGCGCGCCCAGGCATCGCTTACTTCTATTGCAGCTCGGGCCGGGAGGCACGCAAACGACAAGGCAAGCGCAAACATCCATTTATTCATTGGCATCATCCAGTTGTGTTTTATCGGTTTCAGGGATGCGGTAGCCCTCTGCGGCCCACTGTCCGAGGTCGATCAGCTTGCAACGCTGCGAACAGAACGGCCGCCACGGGTTGTCGGGGTTGTATGCGGCCAGCTCGCCGCAGGTCGGGCAAGCAACCTTGCGGGCTACAGATTGCACAGCGTCAGGTCGAAAGTGACATCCGACTCGCAGGTGCGCGGCCTTTGCGTGCCATCGAGGCAATTGAAACGGATGTTGATGGCGTATTTGTTGGCGCTGACTTCGGGGAAGCAGTCGGCTTCGTCGGATAATGTCACACGTAGCATCTGTGCCGGCTTGGCGCCGCTCAACATTTGCTGAAAAGCGCCTTGCGGTGCCAGGTAGCGGGTTGGCGTGCCGCTACCGCGCAGGATGTGCAGAATGATGCGCAAGGCGTCGTAAAGCGGGAGCAGCGGATTAAGCCAGTTTTCAATATCGGCCTGACGCGATTCCAGCGGCTGGCCCAGCCAGTAATGGTAGGAAGGTACGTCGAACTCGCAGGCGCCGCCCGGCATCGCGGTACGCTGCTTGACCAGCATCAGCCATTCGTTGTCACGCAATGGCTGGCCGATGCGGCTGCCCATGTTGCGCAGGCTGGCGGCAGTTTTTTCGATTTCGTCGATGACTTCGTTGAGGATGCCTTCGGCAATCGCCGGGTTGCCGCGCAAGCCGTCCATTACCATTTTCTGGCGGTCGAGTTCCTGCAGCAGGTCGGTCTTGAGTTCGGAGCGATCCACCAGATCCAGAATCTGGAACATGGTGAGCAATGCAGAATGGTGGCTGAATTCGTCGGTGCCTGCGGAGTGATGCTGCACCTTGATGAAAAGGTCCTCGAGCCTCAGCAGGATACGGATACGCTCGTTAAAAGGGTAATCGTAAGTGGGCACGAAATAGCAAGTCCAAGTCAGGGTAGCCGCAGATTGACGTGGATTATGAGGATGTTTAGCTAACTATGCAAGACTTATGTACTTTTTGTGCATTTCACCGACTCTTTCTGTAAGGTTTTCCAGGCTTGAATCATTGGCGATCACGTCGTCGGCCCGGGCGAGCCTGTCCGCTACGGGGAGCTGTGTGGCGATGATGGCGCGTACCTCGGTTTCGCTGAGACGGCTGCGCGCCATGGTGCGGGCAATCTGCAGAGGCTCCGGGCAGTCCACGACCAGCGAACGCTGGATAAGAGCAGAATAACCTTGGGCTTCGAACAATAGCGGCACGACAACCATGCGATATGCGGCCGCGACCGGTTGTGCCAGTTCGGCCGCGACGGCGTGCCGGATGCGTGGGTGCAGGATGGCTTCCAGCGTTTTTTTTGCCTCGGGGTTGCCGAACACCAGTTGACGCAGGGCAGCGCGGTCGAGCGTGCCGTCGGGGCGGAGCATGCCGGCACCGAATGCGGCGGCGATGTCGGTCAGCGCGGGCTGGCCGGCGGCCGTCAGGGCGTGTGCGATGACATCGGTATCGGTCACTGCTGCACCGAGCCTGGCGAACATTTCGGCCACGGTACTTTTGCCGCTGCCGATGCCGCCGGTCAGGCCAACGACCAGCATGTGCTAACCGCCCAGATACAACTGGGCGAGCTGCGGGCCCCAGAACAGCGCGGCGATGCCACCCAGTGCCAGATAGGGGCCGAACGGGATCGGTACGCTACGGCCATGCTTGGCCAGCACAATCAGCGCAATCCCTACTACCGAACCTGCGACCGAAGACAGCAGAATAACGGCGGGCAGCAAAGTCCAGCCGAACCATGCGCCGATGGCGGCCAGCAGTTTGAAATCGCCGTAACCCATGCCGTCCTTGCCGGTTACCAGCTTGAACAGCCAGTAGACCGACCACAATGCCAGATAGCCGGCCATGGCACCGATCAGGGCGGATCTGGGGTCGGTAAAGCCGTCAACCAGGTTGAACAGCAGTCCGGCCCACAGCAACGGCAGGGTAATGTCGTCCGGCAATAGTTGGGTGTCGAAGTCGATGAAGGTGAGCGCGACCAGGCAGGTGACGAAAAACAGGGCAGCAAAAGCGGAAAGGCCAAAGCCGAACTTCCAGGCGATGCAGCCGGCCAGCGCACCGGTCAGCGCTTCGACCAGCGGATAGCGCGGGCTGATGTGTGTCTTGCAGCCGGCGCATTTGCCACCGAGGAAAAGGTAGCTGATGACAGGAATGTTTTCCAGTGCGGTGATCTGGTGTCCGCAAGCCGGGCAGGCAGAGCGCGGCACGACCAGGTTGTAGGCCGGCAATGCGGCAGGTTCGGCCGCGTTGAGTTCGGCGCACTGGGCTTTCCATTCGCGCTCCATCATGAGCGGCAGGCGGTGGATGACGACGTTGAGGAAGCTGCCGAACATCAGGCCGAATATCGTGGCGACGGTGATGAAGGCAGCGGGTTCGGTGCGTAATAATTCAATCATGGGGGCGATAATCGCACTATTCCTCATGCCTGTAAATTCTCGCGTCCAATCCTCAGGTCAAGCGCTGCTTTTCAAAGAATTACTATGTAATAATGACATGCGAATCTGGTTTTCCGGGTTCGTTTCAATTAGCCGTTTACCAAAAACCATGATGTCCAGAAGAGGGGAGCAATAATGTCTCAAAGTCTTATGTTTGCCCTGGCGTGCTCGGTTATTGCACTGATATACGGGGGTGTCACTATCATGTGGGTGTTGGCCAAGCCAACCGGCAACGACCACATGCGTTCGATTGCGGCCGCGGTACAGGAGGGTGCATCCGCTTATCTCAACCGGCAATATTCCACGATCGGTGTCGTCGGGGTGGCCTTGTTTGTCGTGATCTGGCTGATGCTGGGCACCTTGACGGCAACCGGTTTTGCCATCGGTGCCATCCTCTCTGCGGTCGCCGGTTACATCGGCATGAACATCTCGGTGCGCTCCAATGTCCGTACTGCCGAGGCGGCGCATGACGGCATCGATGCCGCGCTGCAAGTGGCGTTTCGCGGCGGCGCCATCACCGGCATGCTGGTCGTGGGGCTCGGCCTGCTGGGCGTCGCGGGCTATTACGCATTTCTTTCCATGGGGGTGGCGGAAGGCGAAGCGGTCAACACTGCGCCGCTGGTCGGCCTGGCTTTCGGCAGTTCGCTGATCTCCATTTTTGCGCGTCTCGGTGGCGGCATTTTCACCAAGGGTGCCGATGTGGGTGCCGACCTGGTGGGCAAGGTCGAGGCCGGAATTCCGGAAGACGACCCGCGCAACCCGGCCGTTATCGCCGACAACGTGGGCGATAACGTGGGCGACTGTGCGGGCATGGCCGCCGACCTGTTCGAGACCTACGCCGTCACGATCGTCGGCACGATGCTGCTCGCGGGCGTGTTCTTCATGGGCAAGGACCAGGCCGCGGCCCAGTCCACGCTGATGATGTTCCCG
>Ga0172373_10001929_pt1 | contig 32766 bp, 27 predicted proteins | sample Lak10m_2_FD_114546 | JGI IMG/M metagenome (GOLD analysis project Ga0172373, IMG submission 114546) | Freshwater microbial communities from Kabuno Bay, South-Kivu, Congo - kab_092012_10m | ecosystem: Environmental > Aquatic > Freshwater > Lake | place: Democratic Republic of the Congo...
CCTTGGATCCAAGGGCGCATACAGTCGGATATATTTTGTGCCCAGTAAATGACAAAAATTCATTTATAAGAGGATAAAACCAGTTTAAGCAATCTCAAGCTTGCGTTTCGCCATTTCACATTCTGTACTTACTGGAAAAAGTATATGATCCTGAAACAACAGTAAATACTGCAAACCCATCTTCCATGCGCAAGAAGGTCACTCCGTTCGCATTTTCCACAGGTTGTCCATTTTCGGTAATATCAGATACATCCTTTGCAGGCACGAACACTGTTGCAGTGGTATTCGCTGGGACCGTAATTTGCCAGTCAATTGTATCCTTATTTAGAGTCCACTCGCTCTTGATCAAGCCATACATTGAGTGCAGCCCAGCTTTTGCGTAAGTTAGTCCGCCCCCGGGTTGTGGACGCATGATGATATGTTTGTAACCGGGTTGCTCTGGGTCGAGATCTATGCCGCCAATAACAGCGTACATCCAAGCACCAACGGCACCATATGCATAATGGTTGAACGAATTCATCCCCTGATCCTGGAAGCCCTTATCATGTGTCCAGCCATCCCAACGTTCCCAGATGGTTGTCGCCCCTTGGGTGACAGAGTAAAGCCACGAAGGCCAGGTAGTTTGTTTCAACAATGCGTAAGCGGTATCTAAATGATTACCATTACTTAAAACCCGATTGAGGTAAGGAGTACCAACAAAACCGGTGCTGAGATGGTTATCCCTCTGCTCAATATTTCGCACTAATTTGGCTGCAGCGGTCGACCGAAAATCTTGCGGAAGTAGATCGAATTGCAGAGCAAGAACATATGATGTCTGTGTGCCTCCTTTAATCGTGCCATCCGGAAGGACAAAGTGTTTGACAAATGCTTCTCTGGCCTGCTGGGATATAGTGTCATATTTTTCTGCATCTTCACCCTTGCCCAAAATATGTGCGATCTTTGCCAGCAGGTGACTGCTATATGCATAAAATGCTGTACCGATCAGTTCCTTGGATGTTCCACCCTCGCGTCCATCACTTCCATCCAAGGCGAGCCAATCTCCAAAACCGTGCCAGCCCGTATATTCCGCGTAACAACGTAAACCATTATGGCTGGTTTGGGCTAAGAACTCGATGAAACGCTGCATCGAGGCATAACGATCTTCGAGCAGTCGTTTATCGCCATAGCACTGATAAATCGTCCAGGGAACGATCACACCAGCATCCGCCCAGGCCGGGCCGCCATCCCCAATTGACCAGGCCGAAGGGTTAGGAGCTACGGCCGGGTAAGCCCCATCAGGAAGTTGGGCATCTTCCAGGTCACGCGACCACTTCGTAAAAAAGCCGGCAACATTCATATTGAAAGCCGCAGTGCGAATAAAGACCTGGGCATCGCCTGTCCAACCCAAGCGTTCATCCCGCTGGGGGCAATCAGTAGGGACATCCACAAAGTTCCCCTTCTGCCCCCAAACAATATTATGCTGAAGCTGGTTGATCAATGGATCGGAACATTCAAATATGCCGGTTGGATGTGTATCAGAGTGAATGACAATTCCAGTAACTGTTTCCTCCGTTGGAGTACCGGGGTAACCCAATAATTCGACATAGCGGAAGCCGTGGAAGAGAAAATGTGGCTCCCAGATTTCCTCCTCACCACCCTTCAAGGTGTAATAGTCAGTATTGCGAGCGGAACGCAGGTTTGCAGTATATAACGTCCCATCAGGATTGAGTACCTCTGCATAGCGAATGGAAATTGTCGTTCCTTTCTCTCCACGAACTCGCAAACGTATCCAGCCTACCATATTCTGACCGAGATCAAAAATCCAGCGCTGGTTCACAAAATCTGGAATTTCATGGATCTTTAGGGGCCGTAATTCTTCCTGGCGTTTTACTGCAGGGCCGTTTGTAGCAACCAATTCAGCGCCATGATCCGCGAAAACTTCTGCAGACCACCAGGATGAATCATCGTAGCCAGGATTGCACCAATCTGTTAATTCACGCCGCGCATCGTAGCTTTCGCCCATTAACATATCTGACTCAAGAATGGGGCTCTGTATTATTTTCCAGCTTTTGTCCGAGGCAATGATGTCCTGGCTTCCGTCAGCATATGTTAGAACAATCTGTGCCAACAGCCGGGGGCGATCTGTATAACGCTGCCGGCCCACCCAGGCAATGTGACCTACGCTCCAGCCGTCGCCGATGAGGGCGCCACATGCATTGGCTCCTGATTGAATAAGTTCAGTTACATCATAAACCTGATATTGAATATGTTTGTTGTAATCTGTCCAACCTGGTGTAAGTAGTGCATCGCCTACTCGCGACCCGTTCAGGTAACACTCGTACAAACCAAGGGCTGTCGCATACAGACGCGCAGAAAGGACCTGCTTCGTAACTTTGAATTCCTTGCGGAGATATGGAGCCGGGCTGGACGTTCTCGGCCCACCGGAAAAAGGCGCACCGATCCATTGTCCCTGCCAATCAGTGCGTTCCAGTAAACCCATTTCCCACCATGCAGAAGTACTTTCGGCTTCATGCCCAGCTTCATCCCAGACTAATACTTTCCAATAAACGCGTTGACCTGATAGAAGCCCTGGACCTCCATATGTAACATGAACAGATTGATCCGAGGAAACTCTGCCGCTATCCCACAACACATTCCCGCTAGAAAATGCAGCCTCAGACTCAGCTACTACGATACGGTAGGCAGTCTGGTGAGCACCACGTTGATCGCTTTCCAATTGCCAGCTTAAACGAGGCTTGAGTACATCAATTCCCAATGGGTTGATACGGTATTCGCAGGTTAGGTTTGAAACAATCAAAGACATAATGATTTCCTTTGCCGATCTAACTTGCACAGTGAACTTGAAAAAATGTTTTCTATAAAAAATTCTCAGGTGAATTTAACCTGTCATCGCGTCACACGTCCCTAGGGCCTATAGCACGGTTCCTTGCATAATTTATCTCCTTCAACACCTTAAACACCTGGTCACGTTGACTACAATGGGCGTCATGGTTAGTGACACCCATCACTACGCCGACAGAACTACTTTGCACCATGAGCTTGTTCCAACAAGTCAATTACCATTTTTTCAGGATGCTGTGGCCATAAATCTTTCTGCCACATCAATACGCTTACAAGAGGCATGTCATTGAGCATGTCCATGATATCCATACCGATTGTGCCTTCACTCGCATAACGATCTTCACCACCACCGCCAAACATTTTGCGGGCCCCAGTTTCAACCTTTTGATAATAAGAACCAAAAACTGCATTACCGCGCGGGTCAGCCAGCCACTCCCTCATCGTGGATTCAACATTGAGAATACAAGGCAGGTTTAGAGTCGATTCGAGTGTTACAGGCAGGCGGCAACGAATATCATTCGAAGAAGCACCTATGAGCAGGTCAAAATCACCATCTTCGGTAATCCATTGCTTGTGTTGAGGATGGTAATATGCAAAAGAACGAAAGTCTAATTGTATTGAGACGGATTTGGTTTCACCAGGATTGAGTTCCACTTTAGCAAAGCCCTTCAATTCCTTCTCGGGACGTTTCAAACTAGACTTTTGGTCATGCACATATAATTGCACAATTTCCTTGCCGGCAAGTTTGCCTGTGTTAGTTATATCCACCGTGATAATCAGCTCATCCATGTCCTTGAACTTTTCGGCCGAGACTCTCGCGTTACTGTATTTAAACGTCGTGTAGCTCAAGCCGTGGCCAAATGGGAATAACACCGGCAATTGACGTGCATCGTAATAACGATAGCCGATGAATATACCTTCGCCATAATCGACTGTGCCAGCATCACCAGGCCAGTTTAAATATGCTGGGGTATCTGTAAGTTTTAGGGGGAATGTTTCACTTAACTTGCCACAAGGGTTTACACGTCCAAAGAGGATATCGGCGAGCGCAGCGCCACCGCCCTGCCCCATCATCCAGCCTTCGAGCACGGCTGAAACGGAATCAATCCATTCACTCATGGCCACTGGTGCGCCATTATTAAGAATCACAACAGTCTTGGGTTGGATTTGAGTAACAGTCTTGATTAGTGCGATTTGTTGTTCGGTCAAATCAATATCTTGGCGGTCATAACCTTCGGATTCTTTGAAAGCAGGAAGAGCAATATAAAGTAATGTTACGTCAGCTGATAGTGCAAGAGTTACAGCTTGATCGATCATATCCTGCCGGAAAGAATTATCTGCTGGGTACCCCTCCGCATAGGTCAGTTCGGCATTATTAGCGCGAGACTGGAGTTCTTTGAAAGGCATGTCTACTTTGGTGGAGTTAATGTGTGAACTGCCGCCGCCCTGGAAGTGAGCTTTTTCCGCAGAGCGCCCGATCACTGCGATGTGCTGCTGTCCCATCAAGGGCAGGACGCCATCATTCTTCAGCAAAACCATACCCTCTGCTGCAATCTTACGTGCAAGTGTGTGATGGTCATCTATGTCAAATACACCTTCTTTGCGAGTTTCTTTGGCCTTGAACACAATTCGCAATATTCGACGGACAGATTCATTTAGGTCTGTTTCATCTAGTTCACCGGAACGTACTGCCTCGACAACTGCTTGGATGTGGAGATCTTGCGGTCCGGGCATTTCCCAATCCAACCCGGCCTTGAGCGCTGCTACGCGGTTGCGCACAGCACCCCAGTCAGAGACGACTAATCCGTCGAAGCCCCATTCATCCTTGAGGATTTCCGCTAATAGCTGATGATGCTCAGATGCAAAAGTGCCGTTGACCTTATTGTAGGAGCACATCACGGTCCAAGGCTTTGCCTGCTTTACCGCTTTTTCAAAAGCTGACAGATAGATCTCTCGTAGCGTACGTTCATCTACTTCGGCACTTATACTGAAGCGTTGGAATTCCTGGTTGTTAGCAGCGTAGTGTTTGAGGGAAGTTCCCACGCCTTTGGATTGAACACCGTTGATAAAGGTCGCAGCCATCTCACCAGCCAGGTATGGATCTTCCGAAAAGTATTCAAAGTTCCTGCCGCCCAAAGGCGAACGCTTCATGTTCACACCAGGTCCAAGTAATATATCCACATTCAGCGCGATACATTCTTCGCCCAAGGCAATGCCCATCTGCTTGATCAGGTCTAGGTCCCAAGTGGAGGCGAGGCAAGATGCTGTTGGAAAACAAGTGGCAGGCAAACTTCTCATTCCCATCGAGTGAACATCTGGCACACGACGAACGCCGTGGGGACCATCAGAAACAATCATCTCAGGAATGCCAAGTCGTTCAACGGGAGTCGTTGTCCACGCACTCGCCCCAGTGCAAATGGCAGCCTTTTCTTCTAGGGTCATTTTGGTGATGATGGATTCAATTCTAGTATTCATATCATTTACTTTTGACTCTTCTTATTAATTGAGCATTAGGGCGTCAACCCCTGACCGCACCAGTTGTCAGTCCTGAAACGAGCTGACGCTGGAAGAATATAAACATAATCAGGGGCAGAATAGTGATGACGATCACATCTGCGAAGAGCAGGTTCCATTGTGAGTTGAACTGACTTATGAAGCTGTATAACGTCAGTTGCGCAGTGACATTCTCTGAGCCAGGTAGGAAATAGAGCGGCCCAACAAAATCATTATAGATACCCACAGACGTGACGACGATCACCGTAATAATGGCCGGCCTCAGCAACGGCAGGATGATGGAGAAGAACACGCGCATCGGAGACGCACCATCCATGATCGCAGCCTCATCGATTTCTCTCGGGATGGATCCCATGAACGCACGGAGAACCAGGGTCGCGAAGGGTAAAGCGAATGCGACTTCGATCATGATCATACCGAAGAGCGTCTTGTAGATGCCAAGCCACTGCAGGAGGAAGATCGTTGGCACAACAGCAGGAGGAATGATGAGACCCGCTAGCATGATCGAGCTGGCAACCGAGGCTGCACGATTGCCGCGGCGCTGCATCACGAAGGCTACGAGCGCCGAGAACAAGACGATCAGCGTAACTGAGCCCACCGTCAGGATTGTGCTGTTCCACAGCGCTCGAAACATCCGATAGTCGCCAAATACCATGACTTCCCGGATGTTCTCAATCAATTGAAACTTGCTCGGCCAACTAAACTCGAAGAGGGCCGCCTCCGCGCGCGTCTTGGCGGCAGTCAGAAAAATGAATATGAACGGCACGATATAAACGAGGCTGATGATAATCAGAGATACAGCATCCAGCCAGACATTCCCAATGAATTTCCTAATGGTTCTCATAGCTCGATCTCCTGCCTATTGAAGAACCGCATCAGCGGATAGACGATGAGCGTGACGAGAATGAAGAGTACAACATTGCCAGCAGTTGACAAACCGTAAAACCCTGCCTGATACTCCTTGTAGATCACCGAGGTGAGCACGTCCGAGGCGAAGCCGGGACCGCCGCGCGTCATGGTCCAGATCAGATCGAAAGTTCGCAATCCGCCGATAAACGATAGTAGAATGACCGTGAACGTCGCGTTGCGGGCTAGTGGAAGGATCACGTAACGGAATTTCACCCAGGCCCCTCCTTCGAGCCGTGCTGTGTCAAAGTAATCCTGCGGAATCGACAGTATGCCTGCCATGAATATCACCAATGCTATGCCGATGCCTCTCCATACATCAACCAGCACCACCGAGTAGAGAGCGAGATCTGGGTTCCCAAGCCATTGTGGCTGTGGGAGCCCGAAGAATCCGAGGACTGTGTTGATGAGACCCACCGACGGCTGCATGAGCGTGGAGAACATGATTCCAATTGCGACGACGCTTACCAGCGTCGGGAAAAAGATAATACCCCGCAGAAGTCCCTTGAGCCGAATATTTGAAGTTAATAGCATGGCCAGCGGAAGTGAGATGACCACTTTGAGCCCGCTTGTGAGCACGGCATAGATGATCGTGTTGCCCAGCCCGGCCATGAGACGTGCATCGCCCAGGAACGTGACATAGTTATCGAGTCCAATGAACGTTGCGTCGAACAGCGACCAGCGGGTCAGGCTGAAATAGAAAGCCATCGCCGTCGGCACGATGAAGAACAGGCCGAATACGAGCGCTGCCGGAAGATAAAACCAGTAGGGATAAGTCCGCAGGACTGCCCGTGACCGATCATTGCTTAGCATAGTACCTCGCTATCACCTTTGTCTTTAAGCATCCCGAGATCTGAGGGCCGGGAGTACTCCCGGCCCTCAGAAAGATGGGATTGACGAACGTCAAGACAAACTAATTATCCCAGCCAGGTAGGCCGAGCTGTTGTGCCTGCTTTTTGACATCCTCGTCATAAGCAGCTGCACCTTCTGCAGCGGTCATCTGGCCGGTTCCTACAGCCACACAGATCTGCTCAAGTGATGGACCCTTGATGGGGGAGAGGAACTCCAGTGCGGGGTAGGCATTTCCGGAGTCAATATACCCGTTGAGGTCGTTCACGAACGGAAGGACGTCATCAGGAAGCGTCGCTCCGTTTATGAGGTAAGGGCCTGCCGGTGTAACCTTCGCTGAGATCGCGTCAGTACCGGCCGTTGAGGCGACGAATGCGAAGAAATCCTTGGCCACGTCGATGTTTGAGGTCGTCTGCGGGATATAGAACGCGAGTGGCATCCAGACTGTCGCGCCATTCTTTGCGGTATCTGTGCCGGGCATGGCAAAAAAGCCGACATCGTTTACCTTGTCGGGCCAGTTCGTCGCAATGGTGGGCATCACCTGGGTCAGCATGGGGTATTGAGCAACATCACCGTCAGCAAGCAACTTCAATCCCGCTTCGAATCTGGCAGTCGCGAAGTCATCCACATACCAGCCCTTCTCAAAGCCTTCCTGGAGATGCTCGAATCCTGCCATCGCCTCAGGAATTGAGGCGTACTTGGCTTTATTGTTGGTGTAGTCCTCGGCGAAGCTTGGGTGAGTCTGCGCGACGTTATAGTTGTCGGCGAGCACGAACAACTGGGCAGTCCATGTGTCACCGTATGTTTGGAGCACTGGTGGGATGCCAGCCGCCTTGATCGCATCGTTGTTGGCTGCAAACTCATCCCAAGTCTTGGGCACGGTCAACCCCAGCTGCTCATAGATCTTCTTGTTGTAAAGGACACCGCCAGCAGCCGCAAAGCCAACTGGCACTCCAAAGATACCTTCGCCCTGTGACACGGTAGGCTTAAACGAATCGGCGACATTGGCCATAAATGGTTCCTGCGAAAGGTCGACGAGCACGTCGGACGGATTCAGGGCCTGGAGTAGCGAGCCGGAGTTGTAGTAGAAGATATCATTCATTTCGCCGGTCGCAAGGCGCGTCTTCACGAGGTTGTCCACCTCGGTACCGCCGCCCGCTGCTACTTCGATTTCAAAAGTCACATTTGGGTGCAGAGCCGTATATGCCTCTGTCAGCGCCTCAATCATCAGGGCGTCGTTCTCATTTTGGGCCCCTAGGAGGCTCAGCGTGACGGGTTCAGCAGGGGCTTCAGTGGCAGCCGGAGCGTCTGTCGCTGCAGGCGCGTCCGTTGCGGCTGGAGCATCTGTCGCGGCGGGTGCTTCAGAGCCGGCAGGCGCACAGGCTGAGATGGTTAGCATAACCACCATCAAAATAGCTAACAGGTGGTATAGTCGTTTCTTGGTCATTTCTTTCTCCTTGATAAATATTTAATGTTGAATTGACAGGTATAATAGGCGTGAGGCTATACCGCATAAGCGGTTTGTCTCGCCTGAAGCGTACACCCGCGATGCCAATCTAACGGTGTACGTTTCTTATTTCTGGGGTGAATTTAATAAGTATTTGCTCCATCAGCCTCCTTTACATTACTTAGGTAGTCACCCAGGTTTGTTCTTCAACCGAAACAAATCTGATGCCTAGTAAATGTTGGTGTCACAGCAACAGATTTGAGGTGCCTGAAATATTGCCAGCTCAAACTCAAAGTTTCTCCGGAGCCGGGCCAGTTGACTCACGAATAATGAGCCTTGGCGGGTATTGAATGAGCTGGCGGGGGAGGTCAGGATTTTGCATTCGCGCCAACAACATCTGGAAGGCTTGTATTCCCAATTTATATGCGTCTTTGGTTACAGTTGTCAGACGCGGTACAAGATAGTCTGCCATCGGAATATTATCGTATCCCACCAAGGAGAGATCGTTTGGAACATGCAGTTTCAGATCTGCGGCTGCCCGTAAAGCGCCCATTGCCAGCAGGTCATTAATAGTGATGATCGCTGTGGGGCGAACTTTAAGTTCGAGAAGCTTTTTTGTGGCCCGATATCCATCCTCAATTGTTGGACCACACTCCTGAACTAAATCTGTATCATATGGAATCTCTGCAGCCTCAAGGCTTGCCCGATACGGTTGCAGGCGATCTTCAGCCAATTCATGTCCTCCCACACCGTAAATTATGCCGATACGGTGATGTTTAAGCGTAAACAAATAGGACATAACTTCTCTGGTTGCCTCGCGGTAATCAGCATCTACCGCGTCTACACCATAGTTTTGACTTAATTCCACGACCGGCAACCTACGCTTATTTATTTGAGCAAGGGTAGCTTGGGCTTCCTTCGATTCAAGGATGAATGCGCTGACGAGAATCAACCCATCAAATCGGCGTCGTGCTAGATCTTTGAAGATGTCTACTGCGTATTCATCATCCAAAGTAGTGCTAAAAAGAAGTAGATGATAGCCAGAAGCACGAGCAGCTTCCTCTATGGCGGTTGCATACTCACAAAAGTGGGGGTTTCGAAGATCGGGGATGACCGAAGCAATAGTCTTTGTACTACCAGAGCGCAGGGCCCGGGCTCTGGCATCTGGTTCATAGGCAAGGTTGTCAATCGCCTCCAAAACACGCTGGCGGGTCTCGTCCGGGATGCTTGGCGTGTCGTTACTATTTAATACTAATGAAACCGTTGTCTGGGAAACCCCAGCCTGGCGGGCGACATCTACCATCGTGACATTGTGCTTTTTTGTCTGAATTGACATGAGGTTTTTTAATTTACTAATACGAATTACTAATTGGTATTACTATGATACAATTTTTATTGTGAATTGTCAACTTCAATACTCATAATAAGGAAAATGGATATGAAGATTTTATTAGATTCTAATCCGCTCACCCCCAGTAACCTTGCCCCTACCGATTTCAACGCGGTTTATCGGTCCCGACCAGCTTGGATTTCACCGCAGCGACCTGAATCCCCACCCGAAGTCACAGCTTATCGGCTTCGCGTCAACCTGCCACAAGATACGGTGATCCGTGCGCATGTCAGTGCTGATGAGCGCTATTTGTTATACGTAGACGGGAAGCGCGTCGGACGAGGGCCCGAACGCGGATCGGACCGCGTTTGGTTCTATGAAACCTATGATCTGGATCTGACAGCGGGGCGACACATCATCACAGCGCTGGTCTGGAGGCTGGGTGAGATTGGGCCGTTGGCACAGGTTGGACTCGCAGGTGGCTTTTTGCTAGAGGCCGAAGGGCCGTTGGCAGAAGTGATCTCAACTAAATCGGCTGCTTGGGAATCTAAGCCGGTAAGCGGACTTAGTTTCAGTCTACCTTCGCTACCATCAGCGGCAGTTGCTTGGTTTGCCGGGCCAATCCAGACAACAGTTGCTACGGATTTTCCTTGGGGCATCGAGAAGGGAGAGGGCTTGGATTGGGGGGCTGTCACAACGCGGCCTGAGGATTTTACTTTCCCTTTTGGAATCAATGCGGCACATGTACTTCAGTCTGCTATGCTACCAGCCCAGATTGCTGAACTAAGACGTGGTGGAAGTGTACGTCACGTATCGGCCATAGCTTGGAGCGATCCACAATCAGTTGCAGTTGTTACGAGTACCAATTTGCCCGATGAAGTCTCAGTATGGCAATCCCTTTTGGATAAATCTATTCCACTCGTGATTCCACCTCATACACACCGCCAGGTGGTACTAGATCTTGAACAATATGTTTGCGCCTACCCACAAATACGATTGTCTGGGGGGAGCAATAGCCAGCTTATAGTTGGTTGGGCAGAAGCACTCTACCTAAATGCCTCTGGGCAGAACAAAGCACAGCGCGATGAGGTAGAAGGACGTACATTTATCGCATTGAGCCGCGACATAATTTTGCCGGATGGTGGTGCTCAGCGGCAATTCGAACCACTCTGGTGGCGAGCTGGGCGGTTTGTTGAATTTTTGGTTGAAACTGGAGACCAGCCTTTGACCATTGAAGGGTTTGAACTGCTGGAGACCCGCTACCCCCTAGAGATGGAAAGTCGTTTTGGAAGTAGCGATCACCGTCTAGAAGCGTTGGTACCTCTGGCGCTTCGTGGTCTACAGATGTGTGCACACGAGACCTATATGGACTGCCCTTACTATGAACAGATGATGTATATAGGCGATTCCCGTCTGGAAGCGCTGACTACTTACGTAATCAGCGTAGATGATCGTCTGCCACGCAAGGCAGTCAAGATGTTTGGACTGTCACGCCTGCCGGATGGGCTGACCCAAGCGCGATACCCAGCTCGTGACGTGCAGGTGATCGCACCGTTTGCACTGTGGTGGATCGGGATGGTCTATGACTATGCATTATGGCGGGGAGATCGTGCATTTGTCGCCGAGATGATACCTGGAGTCCGCGCGGTGCTGGATGGTTTTCTGACGCATATCAATTCCGAGAATTTGCTGAAGTCTCCAAATGGGTGGAATTTTTCGGATTGGATCGCAGATTGGCCATTGGGTGTCCCGCCAGATGGCTTCGACGGATTCAGCGGGCTTCTCAACTGGCATCTGGTTTATGCATTAGGGTTGGCAGCTCAACTCGAGGACTGGGCAGGTGAGAGTGTGTCTGCTCAACGCTGGCGTGGCTGGCAAGATTCTCTTGCCAGGGCATCCAAGGCTGCATTTTGGGATGAACAACGCGGGCTGTTCGCGGACGACCGCGCACGCACGCGCTTTTCAGAACACACCCAATGCCTGGCCCTGCTATCAGGCGCTCTGACAGGTGAACAATACGATTGCACAGCTGAGAACCTTCTCCTTGACGATACCCTGACCCGTACCACGATTTATTTCAATCACTACCTGTTTGAAACTTATCGTTTGCTGGAACAGCCCGATGCAGTTTTTGAGCGTATGAGCCTGTGGTTTGAGCTCCCGGCACATGGTTTTAAAACGACCCCGGAGCAGCCTGAGCCATCCCGTTCTGACTGTCATGGTTGGGGAGCGCATCCTCTATATCACTATTTTGCCAGTCTAATGGGAATTCGCCCAACCTCATTTGGATTCGACAATATCGAGATAGCGCCGATGCCAGGTCACCTGACGAGTCTGTCTGGCGAGATGGTCCATCCGCGCGGGCGGATTGAAGTAGACTTGCATTTTGAAAACGGTCATGCGCATGGAAAAATTTCGCTACCACCAGACTTGATCGGAACGTTTCGCTATTCCGGAAAAACCTTGGTATTGACATCTGGATCGCAGGTGATCGAACTTTAATTGGCGGACCCTTCAATTAATTATCCAGACATATAAACTCTTTGGCCCATGCACCCCCAAGGTGACTGTCAACTCTATATCTGCAGTGCGGCTGGGACCCGTGATAAAAACAAGGTAATGGCTGTCTTTGGCTTCTTCAAAGACTTGATGCATGTCGGCGCGTAGAGCAGCAGGTGTAACAATTGCCAAATGGACACGAGGTAACAAAGATACGGCGCGCGGCTTTTCGGCAGATGAACGTAAGACAAGAGTCCCCGTTTCAGGTAAGAGAAAATCCGCTTCGGTGATTCCCAAGTCACATTGTGCCATTTCGTGTTTATCAGCATTGGGAGAGATAAGTACTATGCCAATGCTTTGAAGTGTTTCAGAGATTCCCAATCGTTTTAGAAACGATGTATTCCAAACAGTCGCTTTGCGGATGTTCTGTTCTTCAACGAGGCCTCTTAATACGGATTCAATCTCATGTGTAGAAAGTTTTTGACCAAGGCCAGAAAGTTTTTTGATCTCACCCAGGAAGCGTGCCACTTCAGAGTCAACTGATTCGGGTTGACGAGGTTCGTAGACAGCAGGACGCAGGCTGAGGGGAGACTGATCGGTGCGCCCCAAGGAGTGGCGAATGTTTTCGATACCCTCACGGGCACTCGTGATGGGATTGGTCATCGCTGCGAATCCTTTTGTTTAGCTGAGCGCACATTCCACCATTTGCGAAATCGCGAACTAAATGCTGGCAATGGTCTAATCTTTGTCCAGCGACTTAAAGGAAAAGGCATGTTCGTGAGCCAGCCATCACGGCGGAAAAATGGGTTGATGATTGGCAGCATGCGTGCGCCAAAACGGTAGATCCAATTCCACGCGAGGGCAATGGACGCAAACGCGGCAATTCCACGAAGAGGCCGGGAGATCGTTGGTTTGGAAAATTCGTCGCCTTCAGCAACGCGGCGACGAAGATGTCTGAGAATCGTTGGGATGGGAATTTTTACGGGACAGACATCTGCACATGCGCCGCACAGAGTTGAAGCATAAGGCAATTCACGCGCAGCTTCCGTGCCGAGCATTTGCGGCGAAAGGATCGCGCCGATCGGACCAGAAATAAATGAGCCATATGCAAAGCCGCCCACATTCTTATAAATGGGGCAAACATTCGCGCACGCACCACAGCGAATGCATTTAAGCACATCGCGGCCAACAGGGTCTTTAAGAACTGTTGACCTGCCATTATCAAGCAGCACAAGATGAAATTCTTTGGGGCCAAACTCACCATCGTCATGGCGCGGACCTGAGATGAATTGTGTATATGTGGAAAGTTTTTGCCCTGTTGCAGAGCGCGCCAATAATTTCAAAAAGACGGTCAACGATTCCCAATCCGGCACTACCTTGTCAATGCCCACAACTGCGACATGCAATTCGGGCATCGTCGTACACATGCGCCCGTTGCCTTCGTTCGTCACCATCACCAGTGTGCCAGTTTCAGCGATCAGAAAGTTCCCGCCAGAGATTCCCATTTGCGCGGATAAAAATTTCTCGCGCAAAGTCTCGCGCGCAATACGTGCCAATTCAATCGGGTCGCTGGGCGCATCAATGCCAAGATGCTTGCTGAACAACGCGGCGATCTCTTCCTTCGTGAGATGTACCGCAGGCACAATAATATGCGATGGTCCCGTGCCTGCCAGTTGAATAATGTATTCGCCCAGATCAGTTTCCAGCGATTCGATACCCGCTTCTTCAAGCGCATGATTTAGATGGATCTCTTCCGTCGCCATGGATTTGGACTTGACGATTGTTTTGACATTATTTTCTTTTGCGATCCGAAGCACAATCTGACGCGCATCTTCACCTGTCTCTGCCCAATGGACATGACCACCCGCTGACAGCACCGCCGACTCCAAACTGGTCAGATACACATCCAGGTTTTCCATGGTGTGTTGACGAATATCAGAACCGATCTGACGCAGTTCTTCCCATTGAGGCAGTTCGGCAACACGCGCGGCACGACCACCGACAAAGCGACTCGTTGCCTGTTGCACGACCAAAGGGATACTCTGCGGCACATGCTCGCTATATTCCTCGAAGCCAATATAAGGGTGCGCGTCGTGGTTCATATCAGTTCTTCTTTCGACGACAATAGATCAATAATGTGCATGGCGCGGATGGATGAACCAACCTTATGCAAACCGCCTGAGACGTTCATCAGACAGCCTGGCTCGCAGGTGACGACCGTATCTGCTCCGCTCGAAATAATATCCTTGACTTTATTTTCCATCATCGAACGGCTTACTTCAGGATAAGTCACCGTGAATGCACCACCAAAACCGCAGCATGTTTCTTCTTCTTTTGAGGAGATAAATTCCAAACCTTTGACGGCATTGAGCAGAGTCTTCGCTTCGGTTTTCAGTCCCATTTCGCGCAGATAATGGCATGAAGCATGGTAGGTCACTTTGTGCGGATACACGGCACCCACGTCCGTGACCTTGAGCACATTGACTAGGTATTCCGTGAATTCATAAATGCGAGATGCAACCTCTACTGCGAGAGCGTGCTCTGCTGTCCCATCTTTGAACAAAGATGGATAATGATGTTTGACCATGCTGACGCACGAACCCGATGGTCCAATAATTGGAGCATCGCTTTTGGCAAAGGCACGCATGAAGTTCAACGCCACAGACCGTGTTTTATCTTCAAAGCCATTATTGAAGAGCGGCTGTCCGCAACAGGTTTGTTCGGGAGGAAAGGTTAATCCCACACCGAGCCGTTCCAGAAGATGAGTCATATTCTGAAGCGTGGGTGTATAAAATTGATCGCCAAGACAAGTGATGAATAATTGAGCTTTAAGCATAATATTTGCTAGCGTAAAAACGCTTCGTGCAAGCCGCCATCCACGCTGATGATCTGACCTGTGGTCTTGCTGAATTTGCTGCTGATCAACAAATACGCGACCTCCGCCTGGTCGGCCAATGTGATGGGGGATTTTGTAAGAGTCCGCTGGGCATAAAATAAAGCCAATTTCTCGCGTAAAGACTCGGTGTTTTCGTTTTCGTCAAAGGCAATTTTGTATTTGGTCAACGAACTGATCACACGGTCACGCGGGAACATATTGCTGCCTTCCACCACGGTTGCGGGTGCCAGCCCATTAACGCGTACCAGTGGAGCCAATTCGATCGCAAGTTCCCGCACCATGTGGTTGGCAGCGGCCTTGCTGGTATCGTAGGCAACAGAACCCTGTTTAGCAACGGCCCCATTTGCGCTGGTTGTTATCACGAGGCTGGTCTTCAGTCCCTGCGCTTGCCAGATTTTCTTTGCTTCCTCTGCAACCATGTAGGGACCTGTTACATTGATGGCATAAGTCAGCGCCCACTTGTCATCAGGAATATTTCCCAGTTTATCGGGAGGAACAAAGATCCCAGCCGTAATGATTATGTTATCAACACCGCCGTAGGCAAGTATGACTTTCTCAAGCATGGATTTGATGCTTTCGCGCTTAGTGAAATCCACTCCCAGGCCAATCGCAGAACCACAACCTGACACGCCCGTACCGGCTACACCGATTCCCTGTCCATATGTTTTTACAAGTTCGCTTGCTGTTTCTTGAGCAGTTTCCTCTGACAGGTCTGCGCAAATGACATGTGCGCCTTCTTTGGCAATTCTATGAGCAGTAGCTTTTCCGATGCCACTGCCAGCCCCAATGACAACAACTGCATTACGCGCCAATTCTTTTTCGGGCGGCATACGCTTCAACTTGGCTTCCTCCAACAGCCAGTATTCGATGTCAAATGCTTCCTGACGAGGTAAGCCTTGATATTCACTGATCGCTTCGGATGATCGCATCACTTCAATTGCCAATGAATAAAACTCGGCGGTCACGCGGCTCTCGCTTTTATTTTTACCCCAGGCAATTAATCCCAATCCTGGGATCAGGATCACGGTTGGATTCGGATCGCGCATGGCTGGTGAATTCGGGTGTTTGCAGGCTTCGTAATAAGCTGTGTAATCGCTTCTATATTTAACCAGGCCTGCTTCAATTTTCTCGAGCAGACTCTCCTCTGATTCTTTTTGCGGATCCCAATCTACGTGGAGCGGCTTGATCTTCGTCCGTAGGAAATGGTCAGGGCAGGATGTGCCAATTTCGGTCAAGCGCGGAGCGTCAACGCTATTCACAAATTGAAGGACATTTTCTGTAATGTGCACAGTTCCGATAAATCTTTTTTTCTGTGAAACTTTGCCTCGTAGGAAAGGCAATAATTTAATAAGAATTTCGTCCCGCGCTTTTTCATCTAATGATTGATACTTTTGCCCGCCAAAGGTGAGGTCGCCCTTATCATGTTGTTCTATATAGCGTGCAGCTCTTTCAATCAGGGTCAGGGTTAGTTCATAGCAGGCTTTATCGTCATCGGCCCAATTAATTAGACCGTGTTGTCCCATAATTAAGCCTTTGAGATTTGGATTCTTCTTCAGCTCTTCGCTCATCACCAATCCCAGGTCAAAGCCTGGACGTTGCCAGGGAACCCAGCCTACTTCCCCGCCAAATACTTCCTGCGTGAGACCTTGCTGATCTTTGCTGGCGGCAATGGCAATAGCAGAGATGGGGTGCATATGATCCACATGCCGATAGGAGATTAGTCCATGCAACGGTGTATCTATCGAACTGACTGCAGGATTCAAACCAAAAGTAGTATGACGATACATGTCTACCATCGAATCCTCAATATCAGTCTTGACCCCTCTAACCTCAGCTTTGTTATAGATGTTTTCCAGCGACAGAAATTTATCCATGTAAAGCGACGCAAAATTTGCGCGTGTAGAGGTGCGCAGGTCTCCGCCTGAGCCTTTCACCCAAAGCACGTCCACTTCCTCACCATTTAGTGGATCCGTCATTTTTATTTTAGATGAGGTATTGCCTCCGCCTGTATTGGTGATGCGCTGGTCTGCGCCAAGGATATTGCTGCGATAACGCAGGCGCTCCACAGGGTCAAGTTGACCTGCCTCGCTATCGTCCCAAAGAAAATTGACATGCTTAAATTCGTCTGGCTTAAAGGTCATTCCGCTGTCTCCAATTATTGTCCATGTAAACGTATGCTGCTGGATAATATAAGTGAACTAAAACTTGTTGTAAGACTCGCTCATTTTGCGATATTCAATGAACGGTTCATTGATGGCTTTTACAGCCAATTCGATCTGGCAGGACTCTTCCAATGTCGATGACCAGTGGAAAGCTTCATCGAGTGTCTGACCTGTGGCAAAGCTGCCATGTCCGCGCAGCAGGATGATCTTGTAATTCTTCAGCGCTTCAGCGACCTTGTTTGCCATTTGAGGAGTGCCCGATGGAAACTCTTCCGTCACCACTGGAATTCTCTTGAGCAGATAAGAGGCTTCATTATCGATCGGCACATATTCATCACGGGAAAGTGAGAAGGCCACGGCTGTGCGGGGATGGCAGTGACAAATTGCCAGCGCAGGCGTGTTCATATAAATGGTGCGATGAACAAGCAACTCAGTCGAAGCGAGCGCTACGCCGCTGTCATTTTTATCGAGGCGGGTTTCGATGAGATCGTGCGGCTTGAGTCGGCCCAGTTGTGCGCCGCGTCGTTTGATGACAACACGATCCCCGAGGCGGACACTTAAGTTTCCTCCGTGGGATGAAATCATATTACTTTCAAAAAGGTCCCGTCCAATTTCACAGAACGTTTCATAGATGCGTGGATCAATCATTAATATCTCCTTTAAAGACCAGCCAATCCTAGGTCTGCAAGTTTCTTCGGCGTGGGCACGCCATTCTCGTCCCAACCGCGGCCGCGATAATATTCCTTGAGCATGGGTTCCAATTTCACAACCCAGCCTTTTGATGGGCCATCGGTTGGAGCGTCGTTCAGTAGGCGTGGAGGTAGGGTATCGTCCTTGCTGGTAAAACCTTCACGCAGGTTATACATGCGTTCCAAATTCCAGACACGCTCACCAACACGGATCATTTCTCCCGTGTCATACTGGATACCTGTCACGGCAGAAAGCACGCGGGCAAAATATTCATCTGCCACGCCCATATTGGTGAACTTGCAGATCACAAGGGAATCAATTGCAGCGCTTGAGTTTTGGTGTAGGGTCACAAAACTGGATTTGCCCTGCACCTGAAAACGGTCAATTAGTTTTGGTAAACCAAGCACTTCGGGACCGACCATGTTGCCGCGCATGTGACAGCCGCCCCGGTTTGACGTGGCGTACAGTAGGCCCTGTCCCTGCATGCCGCGCGGATCATAAGCGGGCATCTCCATTCCCTTGGCAGACATGGAAAGTTCAGGATGTCCGTACTTTGTCCCTAAACGCAGACTGCCATCCGCAAGGTCCGCGCCGACATCTTTTCGGTGGGCTATAGCTTCAAGTGTAGGAGCAAGCTGGTCCGCGCGTCCGAAGCGCAGGTCTGAATCCAGATAACCGTTTTCGCTCATCTCCATCGCGCAGGCAATCGTCGAACCTGCTGAGATAGTGTCGAGGCCAAGATCATTGCATAACATATTTGCTTCAATGATGGCAGGCAGATCGTCAATGCCGCATTGTGCGCCAAATGCCCACGTGGATTCAAACTCGGGACCTTCGCCTTCAGCCTTGTCAGTTTTGCTTATACGTGTGCAGCCAATGGGACATGCCCAGCACGAAGAATTCTTGACCAGATATTTCTCGGTCAACTCTTCGCCTGAGATTGCTTCCGCTCCTTCGAATTGAGTCTGTTGATGATTGCGTGTGGCTAGTGCACCAATATTGTTCATGATGTTCATGAGCACTACCGTACCAAATTCAGGCAGTGCCTGGCTGGTGAGCGGACTCGCTGCCAGCAGTTTGCGCGTTTCATAAAGCAAAAATTTGAACTGCTCAGGATCGTTGATCTCGGTGCGGTCTTTTCCTTCTACAACAATCGCTTTGAGATTCTTGGATCCCATCACCGCGCCTGGCCCACCGCGTGCCAACGCGCGTTCACGGTCATTCATAATGGATGCAATGCGGCTCAAGTTTTCGCCTGCAGGACCAATGCACAACACATTGCGTTTGTTATTATTCTGCCCAAGTTTTTCGGTCAAGGCGAAGACGCGCATGCCCCACAATTCGCTCGCATCATGAAAAGCGATCACATCATTTTTGATTTCTATCCAAACAGGCTTCTCTGATTTGCCGCGTACGATCATCACATCATAACCAGCCTTCTTGAACTGCATTCCCCAGAAGCCGCCAGAGTTTGCATCCAGCACTGTTCCTGTTAACGGACTTTTTGTCGTCACCGAAAAACGATTGCTTGTTTGATACCCCGTTGCCGTTAACGGTCCATTTGTAAAGATCAGAACATTTTCAGGGGCAAGCGCATCCACTTCGGGCCCCACCATATCCCATAACAGTCGCGCACCCAATCCTCGCCCGCCGATAAACAAGCGCGATATTTCCATATCCAGTGGGTAGGTTCTATATGTTTTGTTGTTTAGATCAATATCCAAAACTTTTTCAGACCAACCAGCCATAATTTTCTCCTAGCCGCCCGCAATGGGCGGAAAAATTGCAACGATATCCTGCTCATTTACTTCTACATTCAGATCAACTGCATTATGCCCATTCAATGTGATGACAATATGCTGACGGAGTTTTCCATTCTCGAGGATGACATCACCGAGCGGTGGATTCTGCTTAACCAGTTCGTTCAGCACCGCCCCGATAGTTGACTCTGTTACGATCAATTCTTTCGTCCCTGCGAGTTTTCGCAGATTGGCATACAGTTTGACAATGGGCATGTTATTCCTGAGATGACAGTCACCTTTAAGGTCACCGTCATCTATTTACCAATTCTTTCTTCTCATAATCCTTGATCACATCCATAAATGCGATGCCTATAGGCACGAGTTGCTTCATACAATAATAATCCCAGACCGCGCCAGAAGGCATGACCTTGAGTTCTTCCTGTAATGCCAGTCGACTTGAGAAATCACCGCTGATTTCATTTTGCTTGAGCGTATCCAGTGGTTCAAGCAGAGCGTTCAACAAGCCGCGCAATGTATTGCGTCCGCCGACCGTCCAGGCGGCGACGCGGTTGATACTGGCGTCGAAGTAATCCAAACCAATGTGGATCCGCTCCAGGGCATCATTGCGGACAATCTCCTGTGTGATCGCCTGCAAGTCGTCATTGAATGTGACCACGTGATCGCTGTCCCAACGAACGCCGCGGCTGACGTGCAACAATAATTGATCGTGGTAGATCAATAAAGAGGAAATCTTGTCAGAGATCGACTCTGTCGGGTGGAAGTGGCCTGAATCAAGTGTAAGCAATATCTTACGAGTGAGTGCATATGCTGAATAAAACTCCATGGAGCCAACAACATAAGCCTCCGAACCGAGACCAAAGAGTTTGGGTTCCACGGCATCCAGGTTGTACCGTGGGTCGATTTTTTCAGCGAGGATCATATCCAGGGATTCAAGGAGCAGGCGTCGGGGCGTTTGGCGATCGGCGGGGGAGTCTTTATATCCATCTGGGATCCAGATATTTGTCACGGATGGAGTTCCTAATTCCTTCCCGAAGTATTCGCCGATCTTACGGCTGGCGATGCAATGCTCAACCCAAAACTGGCGGATGTCTTCATCACGATGAGCAAGCGTAAATCCATCGGCGGCTTTGGGATGAGAGAAAAGTGTTGGGTTAAAGTCCATGCCATGACCGTTTGCTTTTGCCCAATCCTTCCATGCCGTGAAGTGACGCGGCTCGATGGCATTGCGCTCGACTTTTTTATCGGATTCCAGGTAAATGGCATGAAGATTTAGACGATGCGACCCGGGCAGCAGGCTGTAGACAACATCAAGGTCATTGCGGAGCTCATCAGCGGTGCGTGCTTTGCCCGGATAGTTGCCTGTTGCGGCAATGCCGCCGCCAAGTTCACCGCCAGGGTTTTCAAAACCACCAACGTCATCACCCTGCCAGCAATGCAGGCTGATCGAAACTTTTTCCAATTTTGCAAGAGCCTCGTCGGTATCGACACCCAACTCTGCATATCGTTCGCTGGCAAGTTCATAAGCTGATTGAATTTTCGATTGGGATGGGGTCATGGTTTCCTCTAGAAAATATTTTGCTGGATGTTGAACTTTGTGCAAATCGCGCGGACTTCATCCGCACTTAACCCTTCACCGATCTCTCCAGCACATAAGTTGAGATATTCATACTTGGCGGCGGTTTCGGCATACTCAACACGGTCTGCCGCGCGTTTGACGGAAATATCGGAACGGGCCATCACACCGTGCTTTGCCCAAATGACAATGCGGTGCGTGCGAAGTGATTCAATATTGCCGGCCATTAATTCAGGCGAGCCTGGAAGGCGGAATGGGATAAAACCAATCCCTTCCGGCAGGTTGATAATGGTCTCTGGCTGCCAGCGCAATAAATGGGTATTCAAATATTGCTCATCCTGATAGCGCGGGATATGACTGAGATAGGTCAGATGCATGGGCTGGGCATGAATAAGCGCGTGGAAATTTGTGTTGCTTGAGAGGATCTGGTCATAATGTACGGCGAGATGCGAATTAAATTCGCTGGTCACCTGCTCGAAGCGGCGATGATAAGAAGTGAATATTTTTCCTGTGCGCCCGCCTTCACCCACGCGGATGCAGACTATGTTTGCAGTGGGCTCATCGATGATCTCGCGCAGGCGGCGCCCCGATCCGCTGACCAGAAAAGTTGCGCCTGCCAATTCTGGAACCGCCTGAGGCAGCTCGATATCATCCATTACTGGAAACCGACTGCGCAATTCCACCGGCCAGCGTAAACACACTGATATATTTCCCGCAGCGCCTTCACTGGCTTCGATCTCAGCCAAATGCTGGCCTGCTTCTCCCATCATTTCAAGCAGGTCATCCAACTCGGGGTAGAGTTCTTGTAACATTACTTCATCACTTTCTGTAAACGGGAATAAGCTTCATCCCAATCAGGTTTGCGATTCGGTTCATATATTTCAGGTTCAAATGAAGCGCGCACAATCTCACGCGCTTCGTCTAACGAACCGATATGTTTCATTCCAATAGCCTGCATCAGGATATTGCCAATGGCAGTTGCTTCCACTGGACCCGTCACCACAACGCGGCCAATTGAATCAGCCGTGAATTGATTTAGCAATTTGTTCTTTGTCCCACCGCCAATGATATGAATCGGGTCGAGATGTTTGCCGCTTAATTCTTCCAGCCGCTCCAACACCCAGCGATATTTCAGCGCAATACTTTCCAGTGCCACGCGAATGATCTCGCCTTTTGTTTGTGGAGCGGATTGATCTGTATCCATGCAATATTTGCGAATGCGGTCAGGCATATCGCCTGCGTGAAGGAAATCATTATGGTCGGGGTCGATCACTGCCAGAAACGGTTTTGCTTCGGATGCTAGGCGCGTGATCTCATCGTAACTTAGGTCATTGCCTTCATGCCTCCAGGTTCGGCGGCATTCCTGCACCAGCCATAATCCCATAATATTCTTGGAGAGTCGCCACGTGCCAAAAACGCCGCCTTCATTGGTGAAGTTATATTCCAATGCTTTTTCACTCAAAGACGGCTGATTGACTTCCGCGCCCATGATGGACCACGTCCCCGAGCTGATCCATGCGAAATCTTGATTTTGCGCGGGGACAGCAACAACTGCTGAGCCTGTGTCGTGACATGCGGGGACGACGATCCTGACACCGTCCGCGCCTGTTTCTTCGGCGATGTGCGGGAGTAGCGTCCCTATCAGTGTGCCAGAATCAGTTACGGGCTTGAAAAGATGCGCTGGAATATTTAACGCATCCAGCACCGGAGTTGCCCAATCCCGTTTGCGCGGATCGAGACATTGAGTCGTGGTCGCATTGGTGAATTCGTTGGTGATCTCACCGCTGAGCCAGCAATTGAAAAGGTCGGGAATAGTGACGAAAGTTTTTGCAATATCAAGCAGCGGAGATTTTTGCACAGACATTGCGAGCAGTTGATAAAGCGTGTTGATCTGCATGAATTGAATGCCTGTGTTCGTAAATATTTCTGCGCGGGGCATGCGTTTGAAGGCTTCATCGAACATACCATCGGTGCGCGTATCGCGGTAATGAAAGGGATTCGATAACAGCGAATTATTTTTATCCAGCAGGGCAAAATCAACTCCCCAGGTGTCAAGACCCATGCTCTCAAGTCCTGTTCCATTTTTAACTGCACAAGCAATGCCTGTTTTGATCTCACTCCATAATCGCAGCACATCCCAATGCATGCCATCAGGCAAGCGTACAGGACCGTTGTTAAAACGATGAACTTCATTCAATGAAAGTTTGCCATCATTGATCGTGCCGATGATGGCGCGTCCGCTTTCGGCGCCGAGGTCAAGAGCCAAATAATTGCGAGAGATTGCCATGATTAATCCAGGTGAAAATATTCTTCCAATTCAACAAATGTTTCGTCGGGGCGTGCATTTGAATCAATGAACGGGGACATGAATTCCTGCCAGCGCGTATTTACTTCTTTTGCGGCCATCTTTGCCTGTGCAACCTGCAGGCTTTCATCGGTTTCAAAATAGCCAAATATCAATCCATCTGCGCGCTTGAATAATGTGTAATTATGCCAGCCTGTTTCACGCAGAGCATCCAGCATTTCAGGCCAGACATGTTTATGATTTTCCCTGTATTCTTCGAGACGGTCCTGGCGAACTTTGAATTGGAAACCAATGCGCTTCATGGATGCCACTCCTGAATTTAATCGAATTGTCACTTCGGCAATCAGTGATGGTACAACCAATTGCCGAAGTGACGTTTTTAATGGAAACTAACTACTTCGGTCAGGCTTGCGGCTTACCAGTTGGAATCGTCGATGTTATCTATGTTCCAGATGAACGGCAGGCCGAGCAGTACATTGAGACCGAGATCAGGATCATCTTCAACTGTATATTCGCCAAGTTTGCCGGCCGTGAATTTGTCTCCAGCCACGCCTTTGATCTCACCGGTTGCGAGAGCATGCATCGCATAAACGGAAAGGTAACCGAGGTCGGCGGGATTCCAAAGCGCAAATTGCGGAGCAGCGCCATTCTTGACGTATTCACGCATTTGGTTCGGGGTGCCCAAACCAGTCACGAAAACCTTGCCTATCAAACCGGCGTCTGTAACGGCGCGGGCAGAAGCGGCAATACCAACAGTGGTAGGCGCAATGATTACCTTGAGGTCAGGATACTTGGTGAACAAAGCCTGGGCTTCGTTATAGCTCTTGGTGTCATCGTCATCGCCATACACGACTTCCACAAGTTCGAGCTTGGCATATTCAGGCTTCGTGAGTTCTTCCTTCATGACCTCGATCCAGGCGTTCTGGTTCGGGGCAGTGGATGTGGCGCTCAAAACAGCGATTTGTCCACCATCGGGTCCGGCAATGTCCGAAGCCATCTTGATTTCGATCGCACCTATATCGTGCAGTACCGCCTGGTTGATGTGCAAATTTCGACCATCCGCTGCAATGGCTGAATCCCAGGTCACGACGGGGATGCCAGCATCCATTGCAGCTTTACCAGTCGGTACAAGCGCATCGGAATCGTTGGCAGAAATCGCCAGCGCGCAGGGCTTCTGGGCGATCAAGGAATTGAGCAGGGTAATTTGCTCGGTAGCATCTGCTGTTGCAGAACCCTGATACAATACCGTTATGCCCAGCTCCTTTGCGGCTTCTTGCGCACCGTTATTTGCAGTATCGAAATAAGGGTTGCCAAGGTTCTTTGGAACCAGCACGTAGTTTTCGCATGTTGCGGCTGATGCTTCCGTGGCAGCTGGCGCTTCTGTAACTGCCGGGGCCTCGGTTGCAGCCGGGGCCTCGGTTGTGGGCGCGCCGCATGCACTCAATACCATGCTGAGTGCAACGATCACAGTCAACAAAACGAACAAAGAACGGTTTTTCATACTCTTTTCTCCTTCTACAAATTTAGAGTTTCAAGCCAACAAGCACACGCTTGCTGTAACTTCCGTAAAAAGAATGTGCCAGATCTAAACACTAGCGATCACGGCGGCGCGAGACCAAAAGAAAAAGATAAAGAAAAGAACAAAGATAACCAGGAAAATGAGGGTGAACATTATTGAGCGCCAGTTGATGTTCTTTCCTGCCTTGGAAATACTACGAACAAGGCTGGGAATAAGAATGGAAAAGATCAACAACAAGCCAATGGCAATTCCCTGAACTTGTCCTTGAATGTTTAGAAGCCCCATGCCAAAACGCATCAGGCCAATCAACAATAAGGATAAAGCTGCGCCCACCATCGAACCTTTTCCGCCGTTGATGTCCACGCCGCCAAGTACCGCGGCGGTAATGACAGCCAGCTCAAGTCCTGTACCATTGTCGGGGCGGGTACTGCCGAAGCGTGCCGCAAGGATCAGCCCGGCCGATGAAGCCATAAAACCCGAAAGCATATAAATAATGAATTTGATCTTTGCAACCGGTATGCCTGAATAATTGGTGGCGTTTTCATTATTGCCGATGGAAAACAGATAACGTCCAAAGGTTGTACGGTGCAAAACAAGCCCGAAGATAACCGCCATGAAAAGAAACAAAGCGACAGAGAACGGGATAAGAGTCCCTAAAATTTTTCCCTGTCCGAAATAAGTAAATGCTTCTGGATATCCGCGAGCTGCCTGATCTCCAAGAAAAACGTAAGCCAATCCGCGATAAAAGGCATACGTGCCAAGGGTCACCACAAGTGCGGGGAGTTTGACCTTTGAAATTAGGTACCCATTCAAAACGCCACCAAGCGTGCCAAGCAAAAGCGCCGCCAAAGCCGCCACCCAAATATTGACTCCCATATTGTGCAGCAATCCCATGAAGGAGGCGCTCATCCCCATATTCGAAGCCACGGACAGGTCAATATTGCCTGTGATGATGATAAATACCATGGGCAGCATCATCAAACCGATCTCCATAAAATCGGAGGAGGTGCGCGAAAGGTTGTTTGCGTCAAGAAAATATGGCGTCAGTTGAGTATTAACGATCACAACAATAAAGATCAACCCCACTAACAGCCATTCCCAATGCAGGAAACGAGAAAGAAATGAGACTGCCGGTGCGTTCTCACTGATGAGTTTGACGGATTTTGCATCAGAAACAGAAGATGAAGACATCATTTGTTGGTTCTCTCCACACGGTTCAATATCCATTTATCAGAGATGACTGCGATCAGTATCAGCAGGCCTTGAGCTGCCAACTGCCAGAATGGCGAGATACGTATTAACGTTAGCGAGTTTTGAATGATTCCCAACAGTAAAGCGCCCAGCAAAACACCAGGCACGGTTCCCACACCGCCGCTGATGCTAACTCCGCCTACGACGGAAGCAGCCACAGTTTGAAGTTCAAAGCCCGAGCCAGTATTTGTCTGCGCTGATTCAAAACGGGATGCCCACAACACAGCCGCCAGGCCGGCCAGTAAACCGCTCAACACATAGACCAGGAATATGATGCGTTCTTTGCGAATCCCGGCAAATGGGGCCGCATCGGGATTCGTACCGACAGCATAAATATCCCGTCCCGTGCGGGTATGGTTCAAGAAGTAATACACAACAAGTGCAACAAAAATAGCAATGATGACCATATTGGGCAGCCCCAGTGGTGTGCCTTTGGACAACATCTTAAAACTTTTGGGAAGCTCAAACGAATTGATCCATGTCCCCTGGCTGTAAAAGAACACCAATCCGCGGTAAATGCTCAAGGTGCCCAGCGTGGCAATGATGGGGGGCACGTTTCCGCGGGTGATGATCAAACCGTTGAACATCCCCAGGACAGACCCCAATGCCATGCCAAGCAACACTGCAAAAATAACGGGCATCTCCGGGTTTTGTTTGAAAACAAACGCCACCATCATCGCCACCAATCCGATCATCGAACTGACAGAGAGATCAATGCCATGCGTAATGATGACCATCGTTTGTGCCAGGGCTACAATTGTCAAAATTGAAATATTCAAGAGAATATCGTTGAAGTTATCCGCGGTCAAAAACGACGGCGCACGCAAGGTGACAACAAACACAAGAAGCAGAATGAAAATACTGATGCCCGCTTCGCGATAACGAACAAGAGTCCATAGTAGATTCGATAGTGAAAAGCGAACAGGTGGTGTGGCCGACGTCGAATTTTGCATGTTACTGCTCACTCCTTAAAGTCACAGTCTGCGTTGCGGCTGAAATGATCTTCTCCTGGGTGGCCTCTGCGCGCGAGAAATGACCAGTGACGTGCCCTTCGCGCATAACGATCACCCGATCACTCATTCCCAATATTTCAGGCAGTTCCGATGAGATCATCAGGATCGCCATCCCTTCGGCGGCAAGTTTGCTCATCAGCCCATGGACAGCTGCTTTTGTTCCTACGTCGATGCCGCGCGTGGGTTCATCTAATATAAGGATTCGCGGCTTGGTAGATAACCACTTCGATAGGACAATTTTTTGCTGGTTGCCGCCAGAAAGCTCACGCGCCAGTTGCCACATGTTATTGGCGCGTACTTCCATTTGCAGGGCCGCATTATACGCAGCCCTTAGTTCCACTTTATCCTGCAACCAGCCGCGCTGGGCGTATTTAAACAGGATTGGCAGACTGATATTCGATGTAATGGGCATTGCTGGGATCAACCCATGTAGTTGTCTGTCTTCAGGAACATACGCCAATCCAAGTTTTATTGCCTGTTGAGATGATGTGACCTCAACTTCCTGACCTTCAATTTGAATCCTGCCTCCTGTGGCAGGTTCCACGCCGAAAATGGCGCGCGCCACATTGGTGCGCCCAGCTCCTACCAAACCAGCCATCCCCAATATTTCACCCTTTCGCAATTCAAAACTTACATCTCGAAAAGTACCAGTGTGCGTCAGGTTTTCCACTTTCAACATTACTTCCCCGGCCTTCACATCCTCTTTGGGGAACAAATCCGTGATCGTACGCCCAACCATCAAGCGGATAAGATCATCACGTGTTACATCTTTGAGCAGGCGAGTATCCACATATGAACCATCACGCATAATGGTAACGCGGTCAGCCAGTTCAAAAAGTTCCTCAAGCCTGTGAGAAATAAAAACAATTGCAGTGCCCTCATCGCGCAAACGGCGGACAAGACGAAACAAGTCAGCCACCTCATTCAAAGTAAGTGAAGATGTCGGCTCATCCATAATTAAAATGCGGGCATTGATGGAAAAGGCGCGCGCGATCTCAACCATTTGCTGTTGAGCGATGCTCAAGCTGCGGGCTTTATGTTTCAGGTCAAGGTGTACCCCGAGAGACAAAAGCAGTTTCTCAGCATCTGCATATAGTTTGCGCCAGTCGATCCGCCCGCCAGTTGTGGTGGGTTGTCGGCCGATAAAAATATTTTCAGCCACATCCAGGTCAGGGAAGAGACTTAGTTCCTGATAAATCGCGGCAATCCCAACCTGTCGTGATTCGCGCGTATCGGCAAAGCTGACCCGTTCCCCATCAAGATAGATTTCCCCTTTATCAGGCTGATGGACTCCCGTCATCACTTTTACCAACGTGGATTTGCCCGCCCCATTTTCACCCAGCAAGGCATGCACTTCACCCGCGCGCAATGAAAAGGAAACTTCATGCAAAACCTCAACACCCGAGAAGCGCTTTGTGATATCTTTTAATTCGAGGATATTTTCGGTCATTTGGTGGGAACCGCCTGGTCTTTCTCTTTGCAAAGCGTGAATTCAATTTGTGCCTGCTTTAACTTTTGGATCCACTCCGCTGACAGCCCATCGTCAGTCATTAGATGCGTGATCTGGTCTGTACTGGCAAAAGGAGTCAAATCTTCTTTTCCAAACTTGGTTGAATCGATCAGAGCGATTACCTGTCGCGACGACTCGATCGCTTTGCGCTTGAGTTGCGCCTCTGCAAAATGGACCTCGGTCATACCGCGCTCAAGACTGAATCCACTGCATGAAAAGAATGCCTTCTCAATGTGCATTTCCGCAATGATCTTCTCACTTAGCAAGCCTGTTACAGAAGACGAATCATTATTCACCACACCGCCAATCAGAATAACGGTATTCGATGAATTTTGTGCGAGTTCACGAGCCACTTCAAAACCATTGGTCATCACTCGCAATTTTTTTCGATCAGATAATGTCCGCGCCAGATAATAGGCAGTGCTGCTTGCATCCAGAAGGATCGAGTCACCATCATTAACTAAAACAGCCGCCTCCCGCGCAATCGCGAGCTTGGCAGCTACATTTTGTTTAAATCGACGTACAAATGAATTGTTTTGGAACGGATTCTGGTCATTCAATACTGCTCCCCCATGCACACGCTTTAGTTTGCCCTCCTCTTCAAGCGCATTTAGGTCGTTTCTTACCGTGCCTTCAGACACATCCAACGTTTGAGCCAGTTCCAGAACACGTAACCCCGGTTGTTTCCGAAGTACTTCCAACAGAGACTGACGACGTTCATAAGTGGTCAAGGAGAGTCCTTTTGTTGAGTTTTGTTGAATTTTGTTTTTTTCGACAAAAATATAATATCAAATTTGTTGTACTTTGTCAATATTAAGTATAACGAGAGCATGGCTTTCTCAAAGTCCGATTTATGTCGCTCTGAGGGAGCGTGTTCGCCGCGACCGAAGAGTCTCTTAGCCGTGGTAGCGACCCTCACCGCACTGCATCCGCAACGCGGTGCATGTGTCGCTTCGCTCAGGGCAACATGTTGCGGTTTTGTCAACCTACTTTGAGAAAGCCATAATAACGAGAGATGATAAACGCGCGGATAATTGCAGTTGGCTCATGCACAGCACGATGTTGCTGCCCTCATCAAGCTTTGACCTTCATCCTGCAACTGACAAAACTGGCAGATTGTCTCGCTTGTTTCACTTACTATATTCCCACTTAATTTTCGTAATCAACTCTTGGAACTTCGATATGGATGTCAATGCAGTCAAGCAGCGGACCTGAGATGTGCTTTTGATATTTGATTACCACAGGAGGCGCGCAGGTACAAGGCTTGAGCGAGTCACCATCATGGCTATTGCAAAGTCAGGAAAAGGGTGTAACCAAGAGAGTAAAAGCTTGAGGAATATGAGCAGAAAACCATCTACGTGCCTGAGCAGCGTTGTAAAACTTTGCCTGTTTGATGAGCGCTAAAATCAGATTGTTGATGCAGGCCATAATCTTTGCAAGGTTGCCAACCGTCATTCGGGCAGCGTCTTCATGCAGAGTAACATCGCGTCGGTAGTGCGAGCCTGTTTCGATACCCCAATGAGCGCGGCGAATTTCAAGCAATCGTGATGGGCTCGCTTCAGCGCGTGACAGGCTGGTGATCCCAAATTCAAGTTCATCTGAAGTTCGATAACAAACGCCACTGCGCCACCATTCAAACTTACGTTGCAAACGATAAACTTGTGCCAGACCTGGCCAGTCAGAGTAAGAATTTAACATTTCACTGGTTGTGATGATGTGGGTTTCAATTCGACCATGACCTTTGTTCACTCTCTGAGCAGTAAGAAAATCGGTTTGGATTTTTCCAAAGCCGGGTTTGGGATAGTCCGGTGCAAACAGTGCCTGAATATCTTTGTACAACTTTTCCTGATTTTCTTTGACCGGAAATACAAAGTCGCCTTTTTCTTCCACTATTTGCGTGGACAGCCGTTTTTGGGTATGCATGGCATCGCCAGTAAACACTTTTCCTGAGATTTTCACAAGTTTTAGCGCTTGGGGAGCCTTGGTGATCTCATTTTCCTTGCGTCCAACCTCCACCTGCGACATCGTTTTCCCTTGCTCCACATCATATACGCTCAAGAGATACTCTGCTCCCACCTCGTCTTTTTTACGCATCCCCCGCAGCGCTTTGCCGTCCAATGCGTAGTGTTGACCTTGTTTCCCTTGCTTGTTGTATTCCCTTACCAATCCTTCAACCTCATCCACATAAACCTTGTATGCCATGACCCGACGGTATGTGCTTTGATCTGGCATCCTATCCCGTTTCCACCTTAACAGTCGTATCATTTCATCTTGATGATTTTTTCCCCAGTCTGCTATTTCTATCGGTTTATCCGCTCCACATAGTTTTGCCAATAAAATCACCATCAATAATCCCACCAGACTGTATTGCTTCCCGCGTGCTTTGCGCATATCTTGCAGTTTATGCAGACGATCATATACGCTGCCTTGATCGTAGATCACTCCGTCTGCGCTACTCTCTTGATTTTTTCCGACCGTGCTATACTCCATTTTAAGATCCTCCGCGGTTTTTTGCTTGCTCATCACTCGCAATTTTACCGAGAAGGATCTTATTTTTTACCTCTTGTCAAGCGACCTTGCAATATCCATATAGTCACCGTAATATCCGCACTGGCAGGGATTCATCGCGGTAACAAGTTGGACTCCGAATTTCTCCGATCCAAGAACTCATTTAATTTTCCAGCTTCGATGATCATTCCTAATCCTGGCAAATCGAATGCTTCAAGTTTTCCTTTGCGGATCCATGCTCTGATCTGTTTTGACGTGGCGTGACAGACCTGTGCAGCTTGATAAACCGTGAAATAGTTGCCGCGTGGTATTGATATGGGGAAGGTTTTCGGTTCCCAGTTTTCGATCAGTTCTCTATCTCCTTTTCTTTCCCGTACTTTTCTACCGTAGTCAGCGATTAGCCGATAAACCTTGTTTAGAGCTTGTTTCGCATCTTCTTTGTCGTACACTGAAATGCGTTTCAACAAGCCCTCCTGTGCTGAGAGAAATTGAATAAGGGTTTGTGCTTGATCTGCGCCAAGTTCTATTTGGTTTTTCAGTACCAACTCTCCTCCCACCTTTGTTGATGGAGTGTTTTCACTATTGCTTGAAAGTTGAAAAGCTGGTGAGCCAACCACCAAACCTTTGTTCTTCCATGCGCTATTGTCTTGCAGGTGCTCAAGAAGTTCAACCGCATAGCCTGCATAGAGATGCGTAACAATACGAAGATTTGCATCCCATAGGACAACTCCTCGCCGTTGCCAATCTTGCCGCTGAAGTTGTGTAAGCCAGGATGGATGATTCGGTGGGGAGGCAAAGTACCCCTCAAAGTTGAGATGAATTCCCCATGTGGTTTGATCTAGAACGGTTGAATGATTCTGCATAGGAACCTGCCTGTAGTGATGAATTGACTGGATCAGTATACAGCAGGCAGGCTATGGGATCAGGCAGACTGTCGGTAGATAGTAAAAAAAATGGATTGATTGTTTACGGGAAAGTTTTAAACGAAAACACCCCTATACGTGGGGGGTGTTCATTCGTTTTTAGTTTTTTGGTCTCTATTTGGTGGGTACAAAGTTTTGAGGTCGGAATTTATACCCGTATACCAGATATGTACCCCGCCAGGCATATCAGATTGCGGTTGTGAGACGGAAAATTGACGGCTGCTATTGTGTTGCACTCGTCTTTTGGCTGTACTTTAATTGATCAAA